>Ga0307992_1000011_pt1 | contig 110105 bp, 107 predicted proteins | sample EllFjometagen133_FD_203162 | JGI IMG/M metagenome (GOLD analysis project Ga0307992, IMG submission 203162) | Marine microbial communities from Ellis Fjord, Antarctic Ocean - #133 | ecosystem: Environmental > Aquatic > Marine > Unclassified | place: Southern Ocean | collected 2014-10-08
AAACGCACCGACAGAATTACCACGCTCTACGAGCGTAAAATTAAGTTCAGAGCCACCACGCACTCGGTGCGTGATTAGTCGGGGTTCTGTTCAAAAAAAGTTAGAATTTCAACCAAAAGGTACCGCCAATTTACAATTTCAGAGTTTTTGGAAGTTTTACGCACCTGCGGTGCGGTCGCCTCGCCTGCGGGCGAGGCTGAAAGGGCTAATTTTGCAACGATTTGCCACGATTTGCGTGGCGAAAAAGAAATGTTTTGGTTTTGGATTTGGAAGTTCGTTTTGGCGAAGCCAAAGCAAAACAAAGTTTTGCAACCAATCTTTTTTTGTTTCACCTTTGGCGAAACTTGGAAGCGATAATTTTTTAATATTTTGACTGCTAAAAATATGACAAACAATAATCAAACAAAAGATCAAACCAGAAAGTTTTTCATCTACGCCCGCAAGTCTATTGATTCAGAAGATCGGCAAATACGAAGTATTGGCGACCAGATTTCTGAATTGCAGGAATTAGCAAAAAAAGAAAATTTGGAAATAGTTGATACTATCGTGGAAAAACAGACTGCCAAGAAACCTGGTCGCCCTCTCTTTGCTGAAATGTTGAAAAGACTTGAAGCGGGCGAAGCTGTGGGAATTTTAGCTTGGCACCCTGATAGATTGGCAAGAAATTCTGTAGATGGTGGGCAAATCATTTATCTTGTAGATACTGGAGTTATTCAAGAGCTAAAATTCCCAACTTTCTGGTTTAATCCAACTCCGCAGGGTAAATTTATGTTGAGTATCGCTTTTGGACAGTCAAAATATTATGTTGATAATCTTTCAGAGAATATAAAAAGAGGTCATCGGCAGAAATTGAAAAATGGCTTATGGCCTCAAATGGCTCCGCTTGGATATTTGAATAATAAAGAAACAAAACTTATTTATGTTGATAAAGAAAAATCGCCATTTATCAAAAAGGCATTTGAGGCATACTCAACTGGAAACTATACTTTGAGAAATCTCCGAAAGAAAATCAACGGCTTGGGACTTGTCGGCAAGAAAGGCAAAATGCTTTCCGTTTCAAATTTTCAATATTTTTTGCAAAGTCCATTCTACTACGGAGTTCTTCGTTATGGCGGAGAATTTTATGAAGGAAAGCATAAACCGATTATTACAAAGAAACTTTTTGATGAAGTACAAGAAGTAATGAAAAGAAAATCTAAACCGCAGAAAGTGGAAACGATGAAATTTTTTCTTTATCGGGGATTTTTCCATTGTGGAGAATGTGGATTTACAATTACAGCAGATAAGAAAATAAAGAAAAGTGGAAAAGAATATATTTACTACTATTGCACAAAGAAAAATCCACATCTAAAATGTACTCAAAATGTATTTACGAGAGAAGAAAAAATTTCATCTCAAATTGTGGCAGAACTTCAAAAAGTTTCTTTACCTGATGATTGTGCTGACTGGATGATTACAGAATTAAAAAAGGAAAAAATCCAATCAAACAAATCATCAGACTTTTTTGTGCAAAAGACAAAAAAGGAACTTTCAAAACTTGATGAGAAATTGGAAAAATTAATGAATGCTTATTTGGAAAGTGTTTTGAATATCAAAGAATATCAAAAAGCAAAAAATGTTCTCATCAATCAAAAACAAGTTTTGAAAGACAAATTGAACACTTTTGAACAAAAAAGTAATAATCGGTTCGAACTCGTCAAGAAGTTTATAAAAGACAGTAAACAAGCCAAAATTATCGCTTTCAAAGAAAACCCCGAAGGGATTCGGGATTTTCTAAAAAAGATTGGTTCGAACTTCCAAATCCAAAACCAAAACATTTCTTTTTCACCACGCGGAGCGTGGCAAATCGTTGTAAATAAAGCCCTTTCATTCTCGCCCGCAGGCGAGACGACCGCACCGCAGGTGCGTAAAACTTCCAAAAACTCTGAAATTGTAAATTGGCGGGCTACATCGGTCTAGAACTTACAACTATAGGGAATTGTAAGGGTTTTTTAGGGTTATGTCCAGAATAGAAACTTGAGGAGGATGGGTCGCGATTTTGAAGACTAAATGAGACAAATGAGACATGAGACAGAATGTGTCTTGTTTTGGGAAATAAGACAGTATATTGTTTCATTTTGAGCTTATACTGATTTGAAATAGGATATTTCACCAGTTTCAGCGTCCTGGACAACATTCTCAACTCTTCGCTTTTCACCAAGAAACATCGTATCATCTAGGGAATATGACTGAAGACGCCTTAAGCCCCTTCCTCTATATTCGAGGCTACAAAAAAGATAAGTCATAAATGATCCAGTAAACCGGTAACGACGGATACAAGTTTCCAGTTGATCTTCTAATTCTGATTCATATCCTTTCCATGGAGATAAAACGGGTATCCATTCAATCCAATAACCAATAGTGTATCCTAAAAGCGAAATAATTTCTCTCTTTGCGGATAAGTTTCCTTTTTGTGCGATTCTAACAAAGGCTATACTAATCTCATTTCTTATTTTTCTATCATCTGAATCTTGAGGAGATAAAAAGGTATAAATCTTATTTTGATATTTTTTAAGTACCAAATTAAGCTCTCTTTTTCCTCTATACCATTTCAGTGCTTTCCATTGTTTTTTAGTGCAGTTATTTCTACCAATCCATCTTTTTTGAAATTCCTTATTCAAGCTACCAACAATTTTATCCCAATCAATGTCGTCAGTTTCAGTACGGATATTTTTCCAAATAAAGCGATAAATATGGGGAGCATTTTGGTGAATCCAAGAGCGAGTGATTTTAGGAGGCTGTTTTTTCGAGAACAAATCATTAAGCTCTTTAGTGACAGATGAAAGATCCATTTGATTATAGATCAAATTTTGATTTTAGTAGATGCACATCTTTATTATTAAACTTTTTTCCAAATTATCTAATATTTTTTTCTCTGTCCCTGGTGTCCAGTATATTTTCAATTCTTCTTTTGCGCGAGTAATAGCAGTATAGAATATATTGTGTGTAATCATTTCCTCTGTTTCATCAGTAATAACGACTTTAACAGAGTTGTATTCTAGCCCTTGGGCTTTATGTATTGAAACCGCGTAAGCTATCTGAAAAGGAACTACCGCACGTGAAGAATCATCATCCTCATCTGTACTCTTTAACTTATTAACAGAAAATCTAATTATAGATTTGCCATTATCAGATTCTCCCAATAGCTCTAATTCAGTTCCAATAATATCTAATTCATTTATAGACTTATCAATTTCAATATCGAATTGTACCTTATCATCAAAAATTTCTATACCGAATATTTCTCCTTTGAGATTATTATGAATTAAAGGTTTGAATCTTTTAGATTCGTTGAATAGAATAGGATCGTTAACTTTGTAAGTATGAACACCCCATTGCTCAGATTCGTTTTTATTGTTTCCTTGCAAAAATCTATTGATATTATTTATCCCATACAGTCCATCATAGTTTAAACATAAAATTATTTCGTCATCTTTAGAATATTCAAATATTGATTCGTTTAATGGTGTATTATAATTATTAGTTGTTATGTGTTCTAGAATATCACCTTCAATATTTCTGACCTTACTCCATAAAGTAAGTAGCTTTTTGTTTTTAGTGCGATATGGTATCGTCAACTCAAATACTGAAGTTTTTGGAAGGAATGATTCTGCTATTCCAAACCAGTTTCCAAAAAGTATTGATTCAATTTGAAAAACATCACCTACTAAAACCAGTAATTCAAAAGACGCCTTTTTTAACACCCTTAGCATATCTGAATTACTAACTGTGCTACATTCATCAATAATCAACAAATCGAAGTCAGTGTCAATATCATTTTTATATAAAAAACTAGCTATTGTCTGAAATGTAGAGTTTGTAACACTCACTCTTCTTTTTAAATTATTAACTGCTGGGTTGGTATTGGCTAAATAAAGTTTTTTTTGATTTTTATGAAAAGTAGAGATGTGGGTTATTAATTTTGTTTTCCCAGTTCCCGCAGAACCATATATCATCGCCACACGTGAGTTTTCAAATGTCTGCTTCAGAATCTTTTTCTTTTCACCACAATCAACACCATGATCATCAGATTGTAGCCATCCATCAACAGAATTTGAATAATTTTTAAAACCTGAAGACGATAATTCTTTTAATTTCTCAATAATGCTAAGGGCATCTTCTTCATACGCCTTTATATAAATGTGCTTTTTATAATCAACTAAAGAACACTTGGGTCTGTGCTTGTAATACAATTTGTCATTATATATTTGCATTAACATATCGATGTTTTCACAAGTGGTGATATCTTTTCTTGGTGTGTATAATTGTCCTTTTTGTTCTGTATTATTTTTTATAAATCTTGCAAACAACTCATGCTCACGATTTATTGGATCTATGCAATCCATTAAATCACGAAGCTTAGGATTGTGTTTTATTAGGGAAAAATTTAATGGCATATTATCAAATGGTTTACAGCTCCATTGGAGGTTTAAGTTTGACAACAAGCCACAAGTCTCATGATTATATTGCAATTTAAGAATCTTATTATTAAGCATATAAAGCAAATACTTGATAACATTATTACCAGCGCCATTATTTTTTATTAATTCGCGACTTTTATCTAAAACATTCAGAATGTGGGCTGTTTTTCCCTTTTTCGATACAATTTCCTTAAAGCGTTGGTAATATCTATCAGGGAATTGAACAATTTCAAGTAAATTCAAACCCGTTTTAGTCAAAAATGACATCAGCTCGCGAGATTCGGCTGTACTAACTGATATTTTTGAATGCTTACCAAATATATCAGCGAAATGATTGAGTTCACATGGGCGAATTGATACTTCCCAGCTATCAATAATTTGAATCGGCATCTTTCTATCTAAAATCTCTATAACGTCATTACTTATAATGAGCTTTACAGCATAGTTTGGCAATATATAAAATTTCGTAAAAGCGATAACTCTATCAAATTTACTTACATTATCAATGGCTGTTGTAAGGGTTACTTCATAATACACTTCATTATTAACAAAAAATGGTTTCGCTTTTCTAATATAATACCTGTCACTATAAGCGTTCCTTTTTCTTTTTGATATTGATTCATTAATTTTTTCAACTATTTTCTCATAATATTCTTGGAGTGCTGGGTCAATCACAATAGGAAATTTATCAATATTTTCTAAAACATCAAAGTTGTATTTATTCTTTAAAAAAGATTTGATTTTAAGCAAATACTCATAATATTTCAGCATTAGCCTTTCTGAGCTTTCTTCTTCTTGGGTATAATGAGAAGCTGACTTCTGTAAAAGTTTATGAAACTTACTCAAAAATTTTAAATCTCCTTTAGCTCCTATGTAATTATTTGCTTTTACAATATTTTCATAAGAGTTATCTATATCCTGTCCCTTGCTATATATTTTTAATGAGATATGCTCAATAAAATTTCTAAGCTGGGATAAGATATTCTGTGACAATAAACCTCTTTCATTAACCTCAAACTTATCAATATTATTACAAATTGCTTTGTTGACAGCTATAATACGATCGTCTATTTTATTCATAACGTTATTTTAAATCTGTCGTAATTTTTAAATGCTTCTTTTTGTCATCTTCTTTTATCAATTTAGATGTATTAACTTCTTTATATTCCACATGAACCATATCTTGGTCATCTTTTACTAAATAACTTTCGGGTTTATTTGGAAGTACGTCTTTATTGTCTTTAATAAGGAATAATTCAAAATGAGTTTTTCCGGTAGCTATGTTTTTAATAACTCTTGGTTTTAGTTTTTCTTGTCTGATAAATTTTCTAATAGTTGGGCTTTTGATTTTAAAGTAATAATCAAATTCCCGCTTTGAATACCAAGATTTAGTATCCTTGCAAACACTTTTAGGAATAATTTTCTTATCTAGTGCCTTCTGACAATGCAGACATTTTATTCCACTCTCATCCCACCACGTTTGCTCATTAGAAATATTCTCTCTGCAAATTAAACAGCTATATGTTTTTTCATCATCCAAATGAAATCCCTTTGGATGATCTTTGAGCTTGTGTTTGCGGATGCAATCTTCTTTACACGAGTCATAAATAATCTGAACAAACCCCAAAAGACTACGAGCTTCTTCCATTGCTTCTTTTCGAGGTAATTCTTTTCCATGCTTTTTCTTGTATATCTCTTGGAATTCTTTGATGTATTTGTCAGATGGTTCCATTTGCTTTTGTTACGAAAGTCTCATCTCCAATTTCTCCTTAATCTTTTCCCATCTTGGATATTTGGACTTTAATAATTTATAAAATCGCTTATCGTGATTCTTGTATTTAATATGGCAAAGTTCGTGAGTGATTACATAATCAATACAATCTTTTGAAGCATGTATGAGCAACGGATTGAGAACAATACTTTTGCCACGAGTGCAACTGCCCCAACGCTTCTGCATTTTTCTTATCTCCATTTTTAGCTTATGATCATAATCAAATTTTTTGAATATTTCTATGTACCTATCCTCAAATACTTTTCTGGATCTCCGATTATACCAAGCATTTAAATATATTCTTGTATGCAATCCATCGCTTACTAATTTTGTAGTAAAAAAGACGAGTTTCCCGTTTTGCAAAACAACGCGGTCTTCTTTTGATTTTTTAACAATCAGCTGATACTGCCTACCAAGATACAAAAAGCTTTCACCAGATATATATTCTTTTTCATAAATCTTTTTCTGAAACTTTTTGAAAAAATTCAATTGTTTCTGTAACCAAAACCATTTCTTCTTTAAGAATTTTTCGATACGCTCTGCATCCGCTTGAGGGGGACATTTTACAAAAATACTCATATCAGGCATCACCGTTAAACCTAGAGTTTTCCGATTTTCCCGTATAAGTTCATATTCATATGCGAACGATCCATAAACAAACTTGTTCATATTTTTATTTTAAGCAATGACTTCGTTATTGTTTTCCGCAAGTTGCATTGCGACATTAATAATTGCTTTCATTTCTTCATTAGAAAGCTCAATATTTTTCTGACCCTTGACGACATCATACAAATAGTCATCAATAACATTTATCATCTTGCGCTTTACATCTCCATTCTTATACCAATCAACAATCGCTTCGCCTTTGATAATGTTTAAAATATCCAATACAACATCGATATAGACTTGTTCATCTGTAATATGTTTATCAAAAGATTCCCGCAAATTACGATAGAAAACATCAGCTCCCTTATGCGAAGTTATTTGTGATGGTAAGGCTTCATCTTTCTTGCTTACTACATCATCGCGAATAAGCTTCATTTGTTTTAATGTTTCAACGTCAGCTAATTTGCCGATCCTCATTTCATTAAGTATTTCTGAAATCTTTTTTGAAAATCGGTTATAAAACTCTGGATCCATATCCATTTTTTCAGTAATAGTTTTTTGAGTTTGAGCGGCAATCGCCTCAGCCTTTGATTTATCAGAACCAAGATTTTCAACAGCCTCTTCAAATTGTTTACGGTCAGTAATGTTAACTTGCTTTGTTAAAAGCTCAACGCCTTTTGCATCAACATACTTATCTAGAATATTCACTAGAGACTGCTTGTATTGCGCTAAATCAATTCTATCGGCATATTTCAAACTCGCAGATTTTCGCAATTCCATAAACTTCTTAAGATCCTTTTTATAAGTTTCGAGATGCTTGAAATCATGTACAAAATCTTGCAATACAAAACATTCATTTAAATTTTTGATAAAGTCATTAAGGGTTTTGTAAAAAGTTTCTCTTCTTGGACCATCTTCAAGAAATTGCAGATACATCTCATCATCAGAAGATGTTTTCAACTCTTTAAATAAATCGCTTAAAAGACCGTAGCTTTGTTCCAGTTCTTTAATTTTTTCGTTAACATCTATCAGCGTATCCTTAACATCCAGCTCATCATAATTTCCAAAAAGTTTCATTGCAGTGTTGATGTTTTTAGCATTTTCTGAATAGTCAATAATGTAGCCGGCTGTTTTTGGAAGTTTCTTATTTTCATGCAAACGATTAACTCGAGCAATGGCTTGAAGTAAATTATGATCCCTGAGATCTTTTGTTAGATATAAAACCGTATTTCTTGGAGCATCAAAACCAGTTAGAAGCTTATCCACAACAATAATTATTTCTACGCCTGCATCATTATGCTTAAAGCTTTCTATTACATCTCTTTCATACTTTGAAACACTGCTATGATTTTTTCTAACATCATTAAGATAGGACACAACTTCTTTTTTGTGAGTATTTTCTTCGTTACCGTCTTCATGTTCATCAGAGATTACAACAGCCGTTCTTATTCTTCCACTAGCTTCAAAGAATTTCTGAAACAAAACAGCCGAAAACTTAGAAGGAGCAACGATTTGAGCTTTTAACCCAGTATCTTGAAAATTTTCACAATAATGTTTTTCAATATCATAGGAAATCTCAAGAATTCTTTGTGGGTTATCTTTGATAATCTTAGTTCCAACAAATCTTTGCAAGTCTTTTTTTTGCTTATCACTTAGTCCTTCTGTGATTCTTTCCATCTGTCTATCAATTTGCTCAGCATTTTGAACTAAATCTACATAGCGACCCTCATAGATTAGAGGTAGAATAATCTTATCCGCCAAAGCATCGTCTATTGTATATTTATCAATATACCCTCCAAATTTTCGCCAACTTTCTTTTTCCTTGCTCATGAGGGGAGTACCAGTAAATCCAATATAACAGGCATTAGGAATAATTCGATTCATCTCAATATTTGCGACACCATTCTGACTACGATGAGCTTCATCAATCAAAACAAAAATATTCTTATCCCTATCAACAAGCCCGATATTTTTTTTATGAGCAGATTCAAATTTATGTACTAAGGTAGTGATAACTGAAAGATTTTTTTCTTTGATTAAGTCAATTAAATGTTGTCCACTAGTCGCCTGAGTGACTTCTTTTTTTAAATTACAATTCCTAAAAGTGTCTTTGATTTGTTTGTCTAAATCTTTTCGATCAGTGACTATGATCACACGAGGGTTGCTGATATGTGGATTTTCAATCAAGGCTTTCACAAACATCACCATCGTTAAAGACTTTCCAGATCCTTGAGTGTGCCACACTAAGCCTCCTTTTCTGCGAGTATCTCCTTTTTTGGTGGTTTCTTCCTCAAAAGTTCTTTTGAGTATTTTATGAATAGCAAAATATTGTTGATAACGAGAAAGTTTTTTAATACCCGCATCAAAAAGAATATAGTTTTTAGTTAAATCCAAAAGTCTTTTTGGGTTAAAAAGAGAAATAACCCCTCTGTCTTGCTCAGTAGGCAATCGATCTGTTTTTTGTAAATGTCCAAAAGTTGCTCCATTCAAGTCAGTCAGAATTTGCTCATAGATTTCAACGGGAATTTCCTTATTGATAAGTTCTGTTATTTGCGAATCAAGATCTTCCTTGGAAGTTTCTTTTTCTTTCCAAACCGCATAAAATTTATTAGGAGTTCCTGTAGTCCCGTATTTTAGTTCTTTGCCATTAGTACTAACAAGGAGTTGCGCATAGGTAAAAAGCTTTGGACAAAATTCTGGTCCCTGATTGCGATTCATTTGATTGATTGCATCTGAGACAGCCACACTCGATTTTTTGTTTTCAATCACTGCTAAAGGAATTCCATTCACAAAACAAACGATGTCAGGACGGATGTTTTGTTTTCCAGTTGCTTCAAATTCAACCGTCACATGAAAGTCATTATTTTCGGGATTTTCAAAATCAATAAACCTAAAATTCTTGGAGCTTGTTTTTCCTCTATGATTAACCTTGATTGTTTTGCCCCCACTAGTTGGCATGATAGTGTTGTATATTTTTTGAGAAGTATCAATCAGTCCTTCATATTGAATGTTCTCCAACTCATCAATCACGTCCCTGACATCTTTTTCACTAAATTTATATTCTTTGCCATTAATTTCATAGTTGTTTATCTCCATCAGTTTTTTGGAAGCGATATCTGAAAGGATGAAATTGGTGGAGTCTTCACCTCTTTGTTTCAAAGCTTCTTTGACAGGAATATATTGATATCCCATATTCAAAAGCATTTCCACAAAAGGGAGTTGGGACTGTCTTGATTCATCAAAATGTAAATTTTTTAGAGACATATGATTATTGCTTAATTCTTATTTTTCCAGTAATTAAATTATTTAATAAATATTTTTTCTGATCTTTAAGAATTGAAAGTTTCTTTTTTATCACTTTTATTTCTTCATCAGAAATATTTAAAATATTTACAATAGCTGACTGCTCTTTAATATTTGGAAGATTAATTTTAAAATCCTTCACCATACCAGCATTCAAATTCGATTGTGCTCCTTGTTGTCCCTGCAATTTTATTTTATCTCTCAGGTGAGTTAAATAAAAATATAAAAACATTCCGTCTAGTTCTTTTTTATTTGAGATAATGCCAAGAATTGCTTGACTTGATGACATTTCTGTTCCAGCTATACCACAGGCACCAATAGATGCATACATTGCATACAAAATAGTTCCTTTTGGGTATATTTTCACTGAACAATTTTCTAATCCAGACTGAGTAAGTTTTTTCTCTGTTTTGAATATATATTTTCCATTTTTTGTCATATCAGAAATTGAAACCCATGGCATATCTCCACCGTAATACTCAGGAACGGTAGATTTAGGTGTTCCACCACTGGACATTTTTGCAATATCTCCAAGTATCCTAACCTTCCATTTATCATTAAACCCCGAAAGTCGAATTTTCCCAGTCAAAAGATTTTGCATCAAACCTTTTTTAATATTTTTCTTGATTTTAATTTTCTTTGATAATTTTTCAATCATCTGATCCCAAGTTTCCAAAACACCCACGATGCGATTCTGCTCAGAGAGAGATGGGAGATTAAATTTTATCGCTTTTAATTCATTTTGCTGAATACCATCCACAGTACTACCTATTCCAAGTCTTTTTATAAAACCTTTTTTATCCTCAAACCAATAAAAAAGAAATTTCTTTTGTAATTCCTTTTTTGGATATAATGCTTTTAAGTCCTGATTGATTGCGACATCAACATTAAAAAATACAGCATGACCAAGAGCCATTCTTGTAGGAACAATTAAAGTGCCTTTTAAGACAAGACGACTTGAACTGTTTTTTAAGCCTACTTCGGAGATATGATCTTGTGTATCGTTTGAACTATGTGTAACCACATCTTTAACGCTCGCCCAAGGAATCGAACCATTCCAAAAATCAAGCCTAAGCTTTGATGGCGTCCCGCCACCCTCAATCTTATTCAAAAAATCTCCAAGCTTTCCATCCTGCCATCCATCAGGAATATTTTTTTGTGATTTATTATTTTTCATCTTTTTTGGGAGTAACAATACTAATAAATTGCTCGGGTAAATACTTTAATACAGATTGCCTTATTTCTGTTAAAAATTTATTATCTTTTGACAACCTAACAATATAGGATGGCAGTTCTTCCTTTTTTAGTCCAAATAAATCACCTATGCGAGAAGCAATTGTCTTTCTATTATAAAAATTGAGAAGTTTTGAATAATCCTTTTTCTTTAATATTTCATTAAATTCGGCATCTATTTTAGAATGAATTTCTTTTTCGTTTATGTTTAAACTAATAAATTCTGGAAGCGAAATAGTTTTTTTACTCAGATCAAGACTACTTAGTAAAAATTTTATTTCATCATTTTCCCGTTCAGAAATTTGTTTTTGAATCTCAGCTTCGAGCTCAGAAAATACAAACTTTTCAACCTTATCTTGTTGCGTTTTTGGTTCCAGTGCCAATTGTTTAGAAATAATACTTAAAATTTCAGGAGTTGCAAAAATATTTTCAATTTCAGCTACTTTTAAAACATAGACCCCCTTAGTTTCAAGAGATGTAATCTCCTCTACTGTTCTGCGATCCCTATCAATTAAACCAAAGACTTCAAAGGAATGGAAACCTTTATTTCTTCGGAATGATTTTGTATACTCTATTACATTCTTACAATTTCCACATGGCTTTACCAAAAAGTCTTCAAAAATGTTCTGATAGAACTGAACGTCCTCTTTTCCATTTTCTCCTTCAACAAGCAATACCTTTCTTCGACTACCATATACTTCAATAGACAGCTCCTCGGGAATATCTGCAATATCTTCTAATTTAGACCAATCCCAGTTTGTGCCATCAAAATTCTTCAGCCAAATTTTTTCAAACCCATTTCTAGATACTGCAAATTCTATATCATGAGAAAGATAAATAAAAAGACAATCACTTCTTTCTTTTTCAATTTTATTCCAAAGCGTATATTGAATTGATTTGTGCAAATGTAACTCTGGCTCATCCACAATAATAATACCTTTTGTAGATGCGGAAAGGCACTGACCAATCAAATAAAATATTACTCGTTCACCATCACTCATTTCAGAAGCATGATACGATTGTGCATCCGTACCATCGGTCTTTGTCTTTATTGTACCCCCTTCGAAAATTAACTTTCTGTGAGGCAGTATTTCTTCCCATATTTTTTTAACTTTATCTAGTTTGGTTTCTATGTTTGGAATTTTTGATTCACTTTTACTTGAATCTTCACGATACTTTCTAGACACCTCGTTTTCTTCTGAAAAAAGATAAGTGAGCAGTTTTGTATAATCATTTTGAAGAGTTATTGCTGGTTTATTTCCCCATTTATGTCCCATTTTATAATCTCCGAACTGCTCTGATGTTGCATTTTGATGACCACAGAGCAAATCACTTAACGATTTATCTAGATCCATTGGGCGAATATCGTCAGGAATGCTTAATGTTTTTTGTGCTGATATTCTAAGAACTAAGTTTTTTTCAGGAGAATTATTGTCAATCCATGCTCCTAATCTAGTTTTTCCAGAACCATTAGCACCAACAAGAACAAGCCCTTGTTCTATTTCTACTTTTTGATTTGGTGGTAAGGTTATTTCTCGCATATATTTATTTAATCCCAAGATCTTTTAAATAATTATCCATCTGCTTTTCCAATTTCTCAATCTCCGGCTCAAGCTCAGCCAACTCTTTTAAATTAGCCTTAATATCAATTGGAGCTTCTTCTATAAATGTATCCACGTAACGAGTAATATTTAGATTGAAATCATTTTCTTCAATTTCTTTGAAATTCACTTTACGAGAAAATTTTTCAATTTCTTTGCGCTTAGCATAGGTATTATAAATTTTTTCAATATTCTCTTCAGTAAGAGTATTCTGGGCTTTGCCAGATTTGAATTCCTTTGAAGCTTCAATGAAAAGCACGTCTTTCTTTTTTTCATTGACTCCACCTTTCTCTCGTGAACGATCAATAATAAGAATCGCCACTGGGATGCCAGTTGTCTGAAAAAGTCCCGCGGGAAGTCCAATTACAGCATCAATAATATTCTCTTTTAGTAATTGTTTACGGATTTTTCCTTCTGCTCCACCTCGAAACAAAACACCATGGGGTGCAATTGCCGCCACACGTCCAGTCTTGGGTTTAGCAGTTTCAATCATATGAGTAATAAAAGCGAAATCTCCCTTGTCTTTCGGTGGCACCCCACGCCAAAATCTTTTATACTTATCCGCCTCAGCATTTTCTGCACCCCACCTCTTCAAACTGAAAGGCATATTGCAAACCTGCGTGTCAAATTTCATCAATTGATCATTTTCCACCAAAAGTGGATTATTTAAGGTGTCGCCCCACTCAAGACGAGCTGAATCTCTTTCATTTAGATACATATTCATTCGAGCCAGTTGGAACGTAGAACCTGTTGACTCTTGACCATAAAGCGCATAATTCTTTGATCCATTTTTTTCTACTTCTTCACCCGCCAATAAGAGAAGTCCTCCACTACCACATGCTGGATCAGAAATTCTATCTCCGTCTTTTGGCTGAGCCAGCTTCGCTAAAAGCTTAGCTACATTTCGTACTGTGAAAAACTCACCAGCTTTCTTTCCTGCATCTGCTCCAAAGCGTTCAATCATATACATATAGGAATTTCCGATAATATCATCGCCAGCTTCTGAAAGATCTATTTTGTAAAAATCGTGAATCAAATTGCGAAGCATTTTATTCCTTTGTTCAAGCTTTCCAAGGATTGATTCAGAATTGAAATCAACACTGAAAACTCCTTCCAGTTTTTCCTTGTTTGAATCTTCAATTTTGTGCAAAGCCTTGTTTATTTCCTCGCCAATATTGTCCTGCTCCATTATTTTGTAGATATAATCAAAAGAAGCCTTTGGTGGCAAGTAAAAACGATCTAATTTCATTTTTTCTTCAATTCGTTTTTTGTCATCGCCAAATCTTTTTTCATAAACCTCAAGTTTTTTCTTTGAAACATCACTCAGATACTTAAAGAAGAGCATTACCAAGGCATAGTCCTTATAAATCCCACCATCAACACTACTCCTTGATGAATCAGCCGCTGACCAGAGTGTTTTGTTAAGTTCTTCTTGAGTGTATTTTTTTATTGCATTCATAGTTTTATTTTACTTTAATAATTTATTTATAGCTACTTCGTTTATATCACTTATTAAGTTTATTTTATTAGTTAGCTTTTTTTGTAACTTCTTGTTAGTATCATATATTTTAATTATTTTTTCTTGCACTTCCAGGTCTGGCAAAGTAATCTTTATATTTTCTAGATCGTTTTTTCGAATTGATTTTATAGTCACTCCAGTCGAACTTTCAACAAGTTGTTTTTGTCCTTCAGTTGAATTCAGATAAATCGCCAGATATTCTGGTTTGATGTTTTTATTTTTCAATCGAATAATGTAAACAGAAGAAGAAGCAATTATATTTTTATTTTCTAATTTAACTAGTCCGGCGCGGAAACTTCCGCGAGAAGAAACAACGACATCATTTTTTTTCACAATTGCTTTTGAGCGATAATTTTCAAAATCTATTCCATCCAAATTATATTCGCCTACCACTCCATCATCGAAAATATTCTTTGCTTGAAGCACAAATAACAAGGCATCCTTTTTGCCTTGTAGGGCAGTTCTGAAAGAATAACCCGCAATAACTTCTGCAATGACTTTTAAGTCTTTTTTAGTTTCCATAAAGACAGTCTATCGCAGAAGCTAATTCTTGTCAAGTTTTTTATTACAGACAGACTCCTACTGCATTTTAGCTGTTTGATATTGTTCTTCTTATTTCAATGTATAAGCAAAATTATCCTTTATTTTAGCTTATTAACAAAGACCTAATGATTTGTTATTAAAACTCCTGCCGTAGAAAAGCGATTTTTCTCGATGGTTTGCATAACTAACATTGAAAAAGCATCTACCAAGTCATCATGTTTTTCCTTGCCAAACCCGACCAGTTGATTAGTCAAAGCATCAGCTCCTTGTCTAGGGAAAATAATTCTTCCTGTTTGGATAAGATTTGTTGTCAAAGCTAATCGCGACCTTTTGTCTTGTCCATGAGGTTTAACGCCTTCTGCTTTAATGCCTACTGTTTTTAGCTGTTGGACTACAACTCCTTGATAGCCAACTTCTTCCACATAGACACGAGAGGATAATCCAGATGCTAAGAATGTCTTATGAATTGATTGTATGTTTTCTATGGTTTTTGAAAAATCAATTCTTTTATTCAATGGATTTGGAAGAATATAAATCTTAAAATCGCTACCAGAGCCAAAAATATAAGCTGAGACCATAGCCGTATAGTCAGCCGTATCTTTTAGTGATATAGCTAGATCAACGGCTGTGACTACATACCTTGGAAGTTCTTTAGGCAAGCTATCATAGTAGTGAAGCTGTTCGGAGAAAATCAACTGATCATCTTCCGGAACAATATTTAGTAGATATTCTCGTTGCCAAGCATTTTCATATGGAACTGTACGTTTAAATTTATCAATATCCTCCAAGTTTTTAAATTTACCTGGCCATAGAATTATGCCATTATCCACTAATGGATATTTTCGAAATATCCCGTCTAGTTTTTTGTTTTCAATACTTTCTTTTAACCGCATAAGCAAAGAGTCTTCATGAAGTAGATTACCCACAACGATAATTTTTGTATCGTTATCACCAACAGGGATAACTTCACTAGTAAACCAATCATAGGTCTTATTTCTTCCTTCTCTCGTTTTTACTGAATTTAGATCTTCTACATCGTCACAAATAATTAAATCAGGACGATGCGAACCATGACGTATTCCTCTAATACTTTGTTCGCTGGAAGCAACAGTAATTCTGGCATCAAATTTTGGAATAACAATTGAAGTCGAACCCCACTCACCACTTTTTTCTTCGAAGGGACCCATCTCTTGTTTGAGAAGATGATTTCCTTCTAATTCTTTACGAATATTAGAAAGATGTAATTTTGCTTGAGGTTGAGTTTGGCTCAAAATTAAAACAAATTTCCTTTGTTGTTTTCCAAGTATTGCCCAAAGAGGGTACGACAAAGTCACAATTGTTGACTTTGCCGAACCTCTGAAGGCCACTATCACTGCCATCTTGTTGTTAGTATCTTCTGTAATACCAAACATTTCTTTTTGAAAGTTGGCAGTCTCATATTTTACATAGTCAGCAAGATATACAGAAGAAAACCAAAGATGACTTTTTCTCGTAACTTCCGTGCGAACATTCCTATCGTTAATTATTTTTTGAAGTAATTGATCTTGTCTATTGAGTTTTATCATTTTCTTTTGTTTGAGAAGAAGCTAACCGTAAAGCTTCCTTTACGATTTTCTTCTGTTCTTTAGTTAGGTTCTGATTATCACTCATTCCTCTGTCTAAAACTTCAACTTTGTTAGCATATGATTTGTGACGATTCTGAAGCCAAAAACGAATGGCGGAAAAATTCTGATTCTTGATCGCTGTTATAAGTTGCGATTCAGAGAGATCATTTACAATTTCAACTCCTTCGCTAATTGCTTCATCTGCCTCTTTGGCAAATTTCTTGCTTTTATTTCTCCAGCGATAATATGTAGCGCGACTAATGCCTGCTTTTTGACAAGCTACTTGAACAATAGGAAGTCTTTGAAGTTGCTCCAAAACATCTTTCTTTTTTTCGGCAATTCTTTTGACGATTATATTTTTACTAGTCATTTTTTTGTTTCTTACTGATTGCTTCAGTTACTTTGATTTTTGTTATTTTTTCAAAACGATCAATAATTGTCTGACAATATTCGGGATCGAGTTCAATCATAATGCATTTTCTTTTTGTTTGTTCGCAGGCTATCCCAGTGCTTCCTGATCCCGCACAGGGATCATAAACAACATCTCCAATTGAAGTGCTGTTGAGAATGAGTCTTCGCATTAAACTCAAAGGTTTTTGAGTTGGGTGTAGCGGACTTCTATTTGGTTTTGGACAAAATATAACAGATTTGTCTTTAGCCTTTTTAAACTCGTGAGTTCCATACCAGCCGAATGCAATTAATTCGTGCATTGGCAGATAATCTTTTCTTCCAATCACTGGGTGGTTTTTGACCCAAATTAGAAGTTGCGAGAAACGAATGCCTGCCAGCTTCATTCCTTCACGAAGTGCAAATAATTGTTTGTCGCAGTTAAATATATAGAAGGAATTTTTTCTGGAAAGATTTGGAATTATCGGCAAAATTAAATCTCTTATAAACTTGGCATATTTTTCTTCTGAAACAAAACCGTCATTGGCTATGTCTTTGTCAACTTTGACCTTAGCAAAACCTTTTTTGCTAGCAGTGTAATCAACGCCATAAGGGACATCCGAAATTAAAGCGGAGACCTCACTTTTTCCAACTGCCTTTTTGACAATCTTTGAGTCTAGCGCGTCCCCACATACTAAAACGTGATCACCTAAAACAAACTTATCTCCGTATTGAATTGAATTTTTCTTAATCATTGTCTTTTGTGTTACTAATTAATCGTGCTTTATTCTTTGTAAGTTCCTCGTATCTATTGATGATGACCTCGCAAAACACCGGATCAATTTCAGCTAAATAACAAACTCGCTTCATTTGATCGCAAGCGATCATCGTTGAACCACTTCCACCGAACAAGTCTAAAACAACATCGCCAGGCTTGGTGCATCGGCGAAGGGGTTTTTCATGAAGTGTCGGTGGCTTCTGAGTTGGATGCTGATATTCGCTTGAAGATAATCTTTTTACTAGCCAAATATCGAATAGATCCATTATGTCATCAGGGAGTCTGTTTCCAGTGCTCGTTTCTTTGTTGAGGATTTCATTCAGATTGGTTACTCGGGGAGAAAGGTATGGTTTTCCGTGAGTAGCATAAACACAAGGCTCATAGGCTTTATTAAAGGCTGTTTGCGGAGTAACGTTTTGATTGTTTTTGATCCACATACAAACTCGCTTAGAATCTAACTCAAGCTCTTTGTAGATATCTTGAATAAGACCAATATTTCTTTGATCACACCAATAAAAGACATGACAATCTTTTTTGGAAACATTCAATGCATTCTCCATCGTTGATTTGAGAAATTTTCGATATTCTTCATCAGGCATCTTGTCTTTTATTTTTCCTCCATACTTTCCCTTAGTGCCAACGCCTTTATTGTAATCTAGGGAAATGTTATAAATTGGGTCACAATAAATCATTGATATCCTATTTTTCCCAACGAGTTCTGTGACGACTTTGGAGTCAGTAGAATCTCCACAAATAAGTTTGTGTTTTCCAAGTTGGTAAACATCACCGAGCTTTACCTTCGGATTTTTTATTTTTGAAAGCTCTTTTTCAAGATCAAAGTTATCATCTTCAGTTTCCAGGCTATCATCCCAAATATCAGATAAGTCCTCTTCATCGAATCCCACATTCAAAAGAAGCTCCAAATCAAATTCTTTGAGGAGATCCATATCCCATTCGCCAGTATTTTTGTTAAGACGAAGATTGAGTTCTTTTTCTTTTTTAATATCGGGAATGTGCACGAAAACCACTGGGACTTTTTTGTATCCCAGCTCTTTAGCGACTTTTAATCTGAAGTGACCGCCAATCAGAATATTTTTTCTTTTTGAAGCAGAATTTACGATAAGCGGATCAACTAACCCGAACCGCTTAACGCTTTCTTTTAGTTTTTCTTTTTTAGTGTCATCCCATTTTCGGGGATTATACGTAGCCACCTTTAAATAAGTCACGTTTATAAAGGTGATTTTAAGTTCTTCTTTTCTCATTATTTTTAGTTGAGAAAAGATCTAAGACACTTTAGTTGAAGAGGTTTATCTTTTTAGGTAAATAAAAAGACCCTTTCATTGTAACCTTTAGCCCTAAGTCCTTTCTCAAGAATTAATTTCTTAAGGCTCTTTACTACTTCCTCGTTGACTCGTAACTACTTACTAAGGTTATTTTAATTTTGGATCTGATATGATATTTTATTCTATTTTTTGATATTCTATTCTTTTATTTTATAACGATTCTGAAAATTGTCAAGGCAACGATGGATTTTGGCAATTTTTAGGGCATAAAAGTTATCAACAGCTTGGGTCTGGACTAGTTTCGGGTATTGCGTCATTCATTGGTTAGTATGAATATAGCAAATCCAACAATTGAAAAAGGGGCGGATCAGACAACAGAAGTTGTGCCATTGAAATATTGCCTTTATGCGCGAAAAAGCACAGAGAGCGAAGAGCGCCAAGTGCTTTCAATTGATTCTCAAGTAAAGGAAATGCTTCAAATTGCAGAACGAGAGAAACTTGAAATTGTCGATATTCGTCGGGAAAGTCACAGTGCAAAAGACTCAGGTCAACGCCCAGTGTTCAAGGAACTTCTAGAAGATATCAAGAGAGGTCGATTTAATGGAATACTGACTTGGGCTCCAGATAGACTGAGTAGAAATGGTGGCGACCTTGGATCTGTTGTCGATCTTATGGATCAAAAACTCTTATTAGAAATTCGTACATATGGGCAAGTGTTCACTAACTCTCCCAATGAAAAATTTCTACTAATGATTCTTGGATCTCAAGCAAAACTTGAAAACGACAATAGAGGTGTAAATGTAAAAAGAGGATTAAGAATGAAATGCGAGATGGGGCTATGGCCGACATGCGCGCCAACTGGATATATTAATATTCGCAATAGCGATAGAAAGTGCATCGTGATTCCTGATCCTGAGCGTGCCTCTATGCTTAAGAAGATGTTTGAAAAAGTAGCCCATGAAAAATGGAGCGGAAGAAAACTATATCACTGGCTTAAATTTGAATTGAATTTTAAGAGCAAAGGAAATAAGAATTTGTCACTTAGCAATATCTACCGAATTCTTCAAACACATTTTTATTACGGACCATTTGAATATCCTCGGGGAAGCGGAAATTGGTATCAGGGAAAACACGAGCCAATTATTACAAAGGAACTTTTTGATCTCACTCAGGAACAATTAAAAAGAGATAGGATCGTGAGAGATAGCAAAGAGTTTGCCTTCACTAAATTAATCACTTGTGGAATTTGTGGATCGGGAATAACCGCTGATGAGAAATACAAAAAACTTAAAAATGGAAGTACCGTTTCGTATATTTATTATGGATGTACTCGATCAAGAGATCTTTCTTGTAAACTTGGATATATGCGAGAGGAAAAATTAATCCAACAAATGACTCATCTTATTGATGATATGGATATAAATGAAATTGGATTAAAGAAACAATTTGAAGAGGAGGTGTCACGTTATAATAATTTTCAAAATACAGTTTTGAAAATGAATGGTGGGGAAGATAAAATTGATAAAAAACAAGAATTTGATATTAAAACTTATGCTAAATATATTCTCAAGGAAGGTAAAATAAATGAAAAGAGAGAGTTATTAGCAAGTTTCAAAAGTAGAATTATTTTAAATAAGGATAAAAAAATAATACTTAAAAAACATGATGCCACCCTGAAAAATTAAATATAGTTGATTTATGTTCTTTAAAATGTATAATTAAAATACAATATCGCCTAAACTCACATCTTTTATGTGAGCATGGTGTAATAAATAACCTAGCTAATAGAGACGGCCTCATGGTCGACACTTATTAGCTAGGTCAGTATTCCGAAAGGATGCTGGGCAATTCGAAAGGATTGTCGTCGATTCGTGAGGCCTTTTGTGTACTCATGATCGATATTAAATCCTAGCTAATTAATTAGTTCAAAAAAATGAACGAACAAAATCAGTCTCAGGGACAGACTCAAAATATCCCAAAAAAGAAAGTGTGGTATAAGAAGTGGTGGGTAATAGTCATTGGAGTTGTATTACTCTTCGTAATTATTGGAAGTTTTGGTTCAGATGATAAATCAAAAGAGAATCAATCTCAACAAGCATCTCAAGGTGATGATGTTACACAAAAAGTAGATACTAAAAAAGAAGAAAAGCCAGTAGAAGTTAAAGAGGTTGTCCCTCAAGTCACTGTGACAAGCGCAGTTATCGCAAAAGATTACTCAGAAAATGAAGTGGCAGCCGATGAAAAATATAAAGGGAAGATAATAGAAGTGTCAGGAAAGGTAGCTAGCGTCGATAATGGGATACTAGATAATGAGATGATTGTTAAATTATCAGATGGCGAATATGATTTTAGCGGACCAATGTGTTATATGGAAAAGAGTGAGCGTGAAAAAGTATTAGCCTTTAAGAAAGGAGACAAAGTAACTCTAATCGGCGAAGGCAATAGTGCTACAATCGGATCACCGATGTTGAAAGATTGTACGGTTAAGTAAAAATAGACCACAAACAAAAAACAGCATTTATGAAAATGCTGTTTTTTTGTTGCTTAGTTCGAATCCCATTATCTACTCCAAATCCTATTTTTCAAAAGGGGCTTAAAATGGGAAGAGACTGGGTCTCTCGATACTACAAGCTTGATGCGGAGAGACAGGGATTCGAACCCTGGGAACCGGTGAAGGTTCAACACCTTAGCAGGGTGCTGCTTTCAACCACTCAGCCATCTCTCCAAATAACTATTAACTTTTGATAATTAACAATTTACAGTTTTCAATTTAATAGAAAAATATATTAATCAGCTTATTTTAAATTTATCTAAAAAATAATGCTTTCTGATTAATGGATTCCTGCCTACGCAGGAATGACATACTAATGTGATTTAACTACAATCTACATACTACACACTAAGACTAGCTTTGTCTAGCGATTACGATGGCGGAAATTGATCGGGGATTGAGTTTTTGGAGGACTTTTGCGCATTCGATTAAGGTTGATCCGGTGGTGCAAATGTCATCGACTAACAATATTTTTTTGCCTTGGATTTTGTTTTTATGTTCCTGATTTATTTGAAATGCTCCGGAGATATTTTCTTGTCGCTCTGAATATTTCTTGATTTTCATTTGGGGCGGGGCGTATTTTATTCTTTTTATAATGTTATCATTAGTTTCTATATCGATTCCAGGAAGTAAATTTTCTCCGATATGTTTTGCCAGAAGTTCTGATTGATTGAATCCTCGCCAGCGAAGTCGAAAGGGATGGAGGGGGATGGGAATTATGATATCGGGAGTTTTCATTTCATGTTTTGCAAGAGATTTTAATAGAATTTCACCTAGACCTAGATGGATATCTTCTATGAATCGATATTTGTAGAGATGGACTAGCTTGGGGAGCAGGGGGTCTTTGTAGTCGCCGGCTATTAATAGTTTTTTGAGGGGGTAGTCGGTTTGTTTGCATGCTGAACAAAGTTTCCCTGAATCAGTAATCGATTTTTCGCAACATGGACATTTTTGAACGTTAAGCGTTTTGATCGACTTGAGACAGTCATCACAAATTACTAGGCCTCTTTTTTCGCAACAAACACATTGAGAAGGAAAAATCAGCTCAAGGGCAACGTTTTCGATAGATTTTATTATTTTAATTGGGTTGGGTTTTGTTTTTGTGTTCATGGGTTGTGGGCAATTGAGATATAGCTAATATATTTTCTCGCAACGCCATCGGAATGGCGAGATCCTCGAAAATACATCAGCTATATCTCAATTGCATAAGTGGATAGTATAACTTCTCCTAACGTCATCGGAATGGCGAGATCCTCGAAAAAATATTATTCCTACCTTGATTAGATATGGATCAAGACGAGGATAGTATAACTTCTCCTAACGCTATCGGAATGGCGAGATCCTCGAAAATACATCAGCTGTCTTCCAAGATCTAAACTAATTTTCTATTTATCTATTTGTGTAGTTTTTAAAATCTATTTTTCATTTAAGACAAGTTTGTTTTTTGCGATGGAAAGATGAATATTTTTGTTATTTTTCTTTAGGAGATGTTTGGCCAGGGCTGGCTCGATGAATTCTTCAATTCTTCTTCTGACAAGTCTTGCGCCTTCTTTTGGATTATGACTTTTTTTGGCAATGAATTTAATAAGTTGCGGAGTCACAGTTAATTGAATATTTTTTTCTTTGAGTCTTTCGGAAAGTTTTTGAAGTTCTTTTTTGGTTATTTTTTCAAGATCCTTTTTGTTAAGGAAGTCGAAAATGACAATATGGTCAAGACGATTGATTAATTCTAGAGGAAGAATGTCTTCAATTTGATCTTTGATTTCTTTGATTGCATTTTCTTTTTTCTTTTCTAGTTGTTGGGTTTTAGTGTTTTTTTCAAACCCAATTTCTGAGACTTGATTGAGCTCGTTAGTTCCAACGTTTGAGGTGAGAATTATGATACAATTTTTGAAATCAATATTTCGTCCTTTGGCATCAGTAATTTTCCCTTCTTCAAGAATTTGAAGGAGAATGTTTAGAATTGCTGGATCAGCTTTTTCGATTTCGTCAAACAATACAACACTGTATGGGTTGCGTCGAATCTTATCTGCAAATCCACTAGCTTCTTCATAGCCGACATAACCAGCTGGTGCTCCAAGGAGTTTTGATACAGAGTGTTTTTCCATGAATTCACTCATGTTAATTTGAATTAAGTTTCGTTTTCCGGTTGGTGAGATTGCTTCAGCAAGGAGTTTGGCTGTTATGGTTTTTCCTGTGCCGGATGATCCAATGAAAAGAAAAGATCCAATTGGTCGGTTGGGATGACCAATCCCAGCGAATTGTCGAAGAAGGGTTTTGTGAATTTTGTCGATGGTTTTATTTTGACCAACGAGATTATTTTGAAGAAGCTTTTTAGCTTTATTTGGTACATCTTGAGTTTCTTGAGAGAGAAGGGAAATTGGAACTTGAGCTGAATGAGCGGCGGTTTCTTTTATGTTTATTTCTTTTAAATGTACAGTATTATTGCCTTCGTGTTTACGGAGTTTACTTTTAAGGGTTTTAATTTCTTTTTCAAGTTCTTTTTCTAAATCTCTTAGACCAATTGCTTCTTCGTAGTGGTCGGTGATTACTAGATGTTCCTTTTCTTCAATAATTTCATTAAGTTCTTGTTTTTTTCTGGAGAGTTCACTATAAATTTTTGGATCAGTGTTTTGTGATTTTATTCTTGATGCGGTTTCATCGAGAAGATCAATAGCGCTATCAGGAAGAAATCTATCAGGAAAAAGTCGTTTTGCCAGAGAGACGGAAACAGGAAGGGCATCTTCAGAGATTTTAACGTTGTGATATTTTTCATAACCTTTTTTAATTCCTTTGAGAATGGCAGTAGCTTCTTTTTGTGAAGGTTCGTCAATAAGAATTGGCTGAAATCTTCTTTCAAGGGCAGCGTCTTTCTCGATGTGTTTTCGGTATTCATCTACAGTGGTGGCTCCAATAACTTGAATTTCTCCTCGAGAAAGAGCAGGCTTCAGTATGTTTGCTGCGTCCATTCCTCCTACAGCATTTCCAGCGCCAACTAGGTTATGGATTTCGTCGATAAAAAGAATCACTTCTTCATTTTCCTTGGCTTCACTGATCACCTCTTTGAGGCGCGCTTCAAATTCTCCTCGAAAATTTGTTCCGGCTACGAGAAGTCCAAGATCAAGGTTGTATATTTTTTTATTGGCAAGGTAAAAAGGAGCTTTATTTTCAGAAATTTTCTGAGCAAGTCCTTCGATAATGGCGGTTTTTCCAACACCTGGTTCTCCGATTAATACGGGATTGTTTTTGTTTTTTCTTCCTAGTATATTTGAAATTCTTTCGAGTTCATTGTTTCTTCCGATTAGAACGAGATCTTGTTTTTTAATTTCTTCATTTAAATCAATGGCAAAATCATTAAGAAAGGATTGTTTTTTATTTTTTTTCCCTTGTGGAGAAAGAAAGCTATCCATTATTGAATTCATGTCTTGAAAAAATTCAGGATTAGGAATTTTATTCGTTGGTTTTTTTGGTACTGATTTTTTATTGAAAGTAATTTTTTTCGAATTTTTTTCGAAATAAGTCTTAAATGAGTCTTGATCTTTTTCTGCTAATAATAGTAATAGGGCATGAAAGAGATGTTCAGTTCCAACAAAGGAGCTGTTAGATGAAGATGCGATTTGAAATGATTTCATTAAAACTTCTGCAACCGAAACTTTGGTATTAGAAAGATTTTTTTTGCTAAGCATTTCATCGATATCAGATACAAGTGTTTTCATTAAAATGTTTCCCAAACTACCTTTTTGTTCAGAAAGAGGCTTTATGAGAAAAAGAGAATTGACTTCATTTAGATCATTTCGTTTACTGGATTGTTGAACTTTCTCGAGTACAGTTTGAGCATTTTTGGTGAGACGATTTTCAATTTTTCTTATCATAAATTTCAATATTTGTTAAAAGTTGTTATTTGATGTATTATTACATCATAGAATGAATAAAAATTTTATCTTTTAATTTATAAAACCTTTAAGTCAGCATAGCAGAAGGAGGAAATATTTCAAGGAAAAGCTATTTGACAAAAAGTGGAAAAGTTTCTAAAATTAAAGAAAGAAAACATTCGAAAAAAAATAAATGAAAATAAAGTAAAAATAAAATGTTCGATGATGTAACTGGGAAGATTCCAGGAAGGTTTTCTGACCTGTTTAAAAAAAAGAAAAAAAGATGTGTGGGCGTTGACGTTGGAAATTCTAGCATCAAGATTGTTGAATTAGAAAAAAAAGGAGATAAAATTGTTTTAAAGAACTATTCAATAACAAGAACTAATAAAAAAGGATTAGTCAAGCCTGGATCTTCAAAAATAATTGATACTGAAGTGGGGGACATAGTTAAAAAAATTCTTGATGAAATTGAAGTAAAAACAAAAAATATTAATGTGGCAATTCCAAGTTTTGCTTCGTTGGTTACGACAATCGAATTGCCTCCAGCTTCTGAGAAAGAAATCGAGCAAATTATTCAAGTTGAAGCACCTAAGTATATTCCTGTTCCCTTAGAAGAAATAGTTTATGGTTGGGAGATTATAAATGATAAAGCAGAGTCGGATGAACAGAAAAATGAATCTAAAATTACAAAGGCTTCGGATAAATCAATGATAAAGGTAGTTTTAGTTTCAGTTATGAAAAGTATTAGCCAGGAGTACGAAAAAGTTTTTCAAAAAAGTGGTTATAATATTGATTCATTAGAGATTGATGCGTTTGCTCTTAAGAGAGCTATGGTTGGGGATGATCAGAAGAGCTATTTAATGGTTGATATCGGAGGTACTATTACAAATATTTCGGTAATTGTTAATGGAAGTGTTGTTGCTAATAGGAGTATTGATGTGGGAGGAGAAAGGATGACAGAACTTCTTTCAAAGGCATTAGGAGTTAACGAAGAACGGGCTGAAAAGATTAAGGTCAGCCAGGGATTTGAGATTGAATCTAGAGAAATTAAAACTCAAGTGTTAGAACCTTTTTTTAAGAATATTTCTGATGAAATTGTTAAATCCATTGAGGTTTTTGATGAGAATTATCCTAATTTAGAGATAGATTCTTTAGTTTTAACAGGAGGACTTTCTCAGATGAAGGGAGTTATTAATTTTTTAGAAAATAAAATTAAAATAAAAATTGTCGAAGGGAATCCTTGGCTAAAAATAGTTTATCCAAAGAAAATTGAAAATAGTCTTTTTTCTTTAAATCCTTACTTTGGAGTAGCGATTGGGCTAGCACTAAAGGGTTTAATGGAAGAATAGTAATTTAATTTAATAAATTTTAATTAAAAATAAAAAATGAGACAAATTAATCTAAAGTCTGATAATGGTAATATCAAAAAAAGAAAAAACATTAGTCTTTCATTAATTCTTGGTTTGTTGTTATTGGTTGTTGCTGGAGCAATCTCTGGTGGACTTTTTCTTTATGAGATGCAGTTAGAAAAAAGAGTGACATTAGTAGCCGATGAAATCAGTAAAAAAGAACAAGATATTGATTCTCAAAAATTTAAAGAGGTTTATGACTTACAGGGTCGAATTATTGATATTGATAAATATTTATCAGAAGCAAATAACCAAACTGAGTTTCTTGGTGTAGTTTCTTCAAGAACTTTTGGTAATACGATTTTTAAAAGTATTGATCTGAGTCAATCTTCTCCTGCTAGTTCTGTTGTTGAGGCTATTATCCTCGTTTCAAATTTTGATGATTTAGCTTCTCAACTTAATGCCTATAAACAGTCTGATCAAATAGAAGATCTTAAGCTTAATAGTAGTTCGTTAGAAGATAATGGATTGTTGGCCTCTATTACTTTTAATGTAAAATCTTTGTAAGATTTATAAAAATAAAAACATTTTAAATAAATAAAAATTTACTAAATAAAAATGAGTTTAAAAACATTCTTTTTCCCACTCGCATTAATCATTACGTTTTTTTCGATTGTTTGGTTTATCTTTCCTCGATGGGGAGTTGTTCAGGAAAAGAGAGCTGAGCTTAATAAAAAAATGGAGACAAGTGCTTCGTTGGAGACAAAGAGATTGAAAATAAATAAAAGTATAGATGTTTATGAGGAAAATATACGAGATACTGCGGTGATTTATGATGCTTTGCCTGTTGAGATTAATAATGATAGTTTTGTAGATGAACTTTTCAAGGGAGCGCAGAATAAAGGGGCTTTGATTATAAAAATAGAAGTTGGCGATGTTAAATTAGCTGAAAAAGCAAAAAGTTCTAATAAAATAGTGGTTTTTGATGAAGATGAGGGTGATACATTGGTATCTCCGGAAGTTTTTAAAATTCCTTTTACTTTAGATTTAGTCGGTAATTATGTCGAAGTGAGGAATTTTATTAGTTTTATGGAAACCGCTCATAGGTTGTTCGTAGTGGAAAATGTTGCAATGAATCAAGAAGAGATAGGAACTGGTAGTGTAAATGCTTCTATTTCTGGAGTTTCTTTTTATAAAAAAGATGATCCGAGCTTGAAAATTAGTTCTGTCGTGTATAGGAATGAACCAGTTTTGAAAAGTATTGTAGATTCTGGATTAGATGTTGATTTTATTAAAAATTATAAAAACAGATTTTCAAGTAGTAATTATGTGTTTAGTCCTATTCTGACAGGAATAGGTAAGGACGATTTATTTTTAGGTCAATCCAATGCGAGTATTGTTGAGGAAAATTTAGATTCATTGGAAGCGGAAGTGGTTGCTGGTGATAATTTAAATGGTCTAGTAAATGATTAAAAAAATAGTTTAATTCAATTTTGTTATGCTTGATGATTCTATAGTGCAAAAAAGTGGTTCCGAAGTGGACTGGGATAATATTGTGATATCGAAAGAAGTTATTTCTTCAATTCCTTTAGAGTCAGTTGAAAAATATGGATTTATTCCTTTTCGGTTAAAGGGTAATTTTGTTGATGTAGCCATTTTAGATTTTGAAGATATTAATGCTCAGAATGCAATTCAATTTTATTCTAGGAAAAATGAAAAGAAGATAAGAGTTTTTAATGTGACTGAAGATGTATTCAATAATCTTCTTAAGAAAGTTAAGAATCCTGAGGTTGAGATTGGGAAGGCTCTTCGTGATCTAGAAGAAAGTGCTAAGGAGGAAAAGGAAGGGGGAAAAATTACAGCAACTCTAAGAAAGAAACAGGACTTAAATACAATAATTCAAGATGCTCCAGTGGCAAAGATGGTGGAAGTTATTTTAAAAAATGCTATTGATGGGAAAGCTTCTGATATTCATATAGAACCAGTTGAAGATAATGTTAGGGTTCGTTATCGAGTTGACGGGGTTTTGCATAGTAGTATTTTTTTACCTCAAAAAGTTGGTCCGGCTATTGTTTCAAGAATAAAAATTTTAGCTAATCTTAAGATTGATGAAAAAAGAAAACCACAGGATGGCCGTTTCCGAATAAATGATTTAGATGAAATGATTGATTTTCGTGTTTCTACTTTCCCGGTTGCTCATGGAGAAAAAGTGGTTATGCGTATTTTGGATAAAAATGAAGGATTAGTCAGTTTAGATGATCTTGGTTTGCGTGGCGATGAACTCGAGAAAGTTAAAAGAATTATTCAGGAGCCATTTGGGATCGTTCTTGTAACTGGACCAACTGGTTCAGGTAAATCAACAACTCTTTATTCAATTTTAAATATTTTAAATAAGGAGGGTGTTAACATAGTAACACTGGAGGATCCAGTTGAGTACATGGTGGATGGAGTAAGTCAATCTCAAATTAAACCTGAAATTGATTACACTTTTGCTTCTGGGCTTCGAAGTGTTCTTCGTCAGGATCCAGATGTTATTATGGTCGGGGAGATACGTGATTCAGAAACAGCCGAACTTGCTATTCATGCGGCATTGACTGGCCATTTAGTGCTTTCTACTCTTCATACCAATGATTCAATTGGAGCAATTCCAAGATTGATTGATATGGGAATTCAACCATTTTTACTTTCTTCTGCGCTTAAACTTGTTGTTGGTCAAAGATTGGTAAGAAAGATTTGTGAAGAATGTCGAACAGAAAAAGAGGCTGTTCCATCGGAAATTAAGAAAATCATAAGTCATGAACTTAAGGGTTTGTCACTGGAAGAACTCAAGAAATTTGGAGTAAGTTCATTAAATGATAACGAGGATTACAAGCTTTATTATGGAAAAGGATGTAATAAGTGCTTGAAGAGTGGAATGAAAGGAAGGATTGGAATTTTTGAAACTTTAGAGATTGATCATGTTTTAGCTAGAGCAATCGATCAAGATATTGCAAGGGGGGACATTGAAACGATTGGTAGAAAAAATGGTTTTACAACAATGAAGCAAGATGGTATAATTAAATCATTACAGGGATTGACTACTTTTGAAGAAATACAAAGAGTTACAGAAGATGATAGTGGTGATGAAGTAATTCAAGCTAAGGGGGCTTAAAATTGATAATATAAATTTCAATGGATAAAAAACAGAAAAAAATATTAATTGTAGAAGATGACCTTTTTATATCAGAGGTTTATTTTACTAAACTTTCTTCTGAGGGATTTGACGTGATACTTGCCGATAATGGAGAAGAAGCATTAATGAGATTTGATCAAGTGAGTCCAGATGTTGTTTTGTTGGATATTTTGATGCCAAAAATGGATGGATGGGAAGTTTTAAAAAAGATTTATCAAAAAAAGCGAGGAAAAAAAGCAATTATTATCATGCTAACTAATGTTGGGGATAAGGATTCAATTGAGAAGGCCTTGAAGGTTGGCGCGGATGATTATTTTATAAAATCATTTTTTACTCCAGAAGAAGTGGTAGTCAAAATTAGAAAACTTCTTGAAAAAAATAAATAGAAATATAAATACATAGAAAAGCAAAAATAATGAAAGAAAGTCAGTTTATTCAGAAAGTGAAAAAATATTTAAATTTAGTTGTAAGTCAGGATGGTTCGGATTTGCATCTTTCTGCAGGAAATTATCCTGCTATTCGAATTGACAGTAAGCTAAAGCAATTAAAAGAGGAGGACGTGATTGCTAAAAGTGATATGGAGATATTAGCTCAAGATTTTTTAAATGAAGAAAGACTTAAGAAACTTGATAATAACAGACAAGTTGATTTTTCAATTGAAATTGGTGATAATGTCCGTTTTCGGGTGAATATGTTTTATCAAAAAGGAGCCCTTAGTTTTTGTGCTCGATTAATTCCATGTGAAGTTAAAAGTCTTAAGGAATTAGGGGTTTCTGAAAATGTCTATGAGTTTGCAGATTGTCATCAAGGATTATTTTTAGTGGTTGGTCCGAATGGTCATGGAAAAACTACGACAATTGCTTCATTAATAGACTATGTTAATCAACGAAAGGAACGGCACATTATTACAATTGAAGATCCTATAGAATATATTTTTAATTCTCAACAAAGCTTGGTTGAGCAAAGAGAGATTTATGAAGATGCAGTTGATTTTCCAACTGCGTTAAAAGCTAGTTTTCGTGAAGATGTTGATATTGTTTTTGTTGGAGAAATGAGAGATCTTGAAACAATTTCAACTGCAATTACTGCTGCGGAAACTGGACATTTAATTTTTGGAACTCTTCATACTAATAATGCGACCCAAACTATTGATCGAATTATTGATGTTTTCCCTGCTTATCAGCAAAATCAAATTAGATATCAACTTTCAACTGTTTTAACGGGTGTTGTTTCTCAACGTTTATTGCCGAAGGTTGGAGGAGGAAGAATTCCTGCGATTGAAATAATGAAATGTAATAATGCAATTGCAAATTTAATAAGACAAAATCAAACTCATCAAATCGGTGTCGTAATGGAGACATCGTTGGATGATGGCATGATTAGTATTAATAGGTCCTTGGCTAATCTTGTTAGCGAGGGACAAGTTTCACTTGAAGATGCAGAAGGATTTGCTACTGACAGTAATGCTTTTAAAATGTTTCTAGAATCAACGTAATTTAATATAAAAATATGAGATTTAACTACAAAGCGAAAACTCCATCTGGGGAAATACAACAAGGTATGATAGACGCTAGCAGTAATAGAGCTGCTTTAGAACTTTTATTAAAAAAAGGACTTCATGTTTTGGAGTTGAAAAAGGCTCGAGATAATGAACTTATTAACAGTTTACGAAAAATTTGGGAAGGCGTGAAACCGAAAGAATTTGTGCTTTTTTCTCGTCAGTTAGCTATTTTGATTGATGCTAAAGTTCCACTTTTAACGGCTCTTCAGACAATTGGAGATCAAACGTCGAATAGTTTTTTAGCTGCTAAAGTTCATGCAATAATGCATGATATTGACGGAGGATCTTCTCTTTCGGAGGCGCTTGCAAAACATCCAGATGTTTTTTCAAATTTTTACGTAAATATGGTAAAGGCAGGGGAGGCGTCAGGAACTTTACAGAAGATTCTGAATGATTTAGCTGATAATATTGAGAAAAACTATGAATTGACTGCTCGATTGAAAAGTGCAATGTATTATCCAGGGTTTATTCTTCTTACTATGGTTGTTACAGGTTTTATTGTGATGACTTTTGTGATGCCAAAACTTCTCACTTTGCTTGATGGAGCTGATGCAGCAACACTTCCAATTCAAACTAGAATAATTATTTGGACAAGTGGATTTTTATCTAACTATTGGTGGGCTGTTTTAGTGATTTTTATCGCAGGTGGTGGGGCGTTGATTTATTATTCTAATACGGAAGATGGAAGAGCTGAATTTGATAGGATTGTATTGAAAATTCCTATTATTAATAAGATTTTGAATGATATATATGTGGCTCGTTTTTCAGAAAATCTTTCAACTCTTCTTCAGAGTGGACTTCCAATTACGACTTCTTTGATGATAACTTCTGATATTATTGGAAATGAAGTTTATCGAGAAGTGATTCGTGAGGCTGCGGAACATGTTAAGCGAGGAGAAAGCGTTGGAGATACTTTTGCTCGTTACGAGGTAATTCCTCCAATTGTGGTTCAAATAATTCAAGTAGGTGAAGCGTCGGGTAGAATTGATGCTGCTCTTGGAAAAATTACGGATTTTTATGTAAGAGAGGCTGATGTTATGGTAAAAAACTTTTCTGCTTTAATTGAGCCAATAATCATGATAATACTAGCAGTAGGAGTGGGGATTCTTGTTTCAGCGGTGATGCTTCCGATTTATCAGGTTGCAACTTCAATGTAGATTTTATTGGATATGTATAATTGGGATATGATTTAGAGAAATTTATTAATAATGGGTTAAATTATATAAAAATGATTAATAATAAAAATAGAAAAGCTGGGCGAAATGTTGTAGGCCTAGTTGGGCAGGGTTTTTCTCTTGTGGAGCTTATGTTGGTGGTGGCTGTAATTGGAATTTTGGCGGGGATTGTGACGGTTTCATTGAGTGGTCAACGAAACAGAGCGAATGATACAAAAATTCTTGCAGAACTTTCAGCAACAATTCAGCCAATGTTAACTTGTTGGTCTGACGGGGAAAGTGTTTGGTTTCCTAGCCACAATGGATCTGCAGATATTTGCATTGGAGGAAATCCAGAGTATGGTCAGTGGCCTGTTATGGATAGTAATTATTTGTATGCTGATGGACTTCTTAGTGGTAATACTTATACTGGAGCTGATGATGTAGATTGGTCATTTTGGATTGAGGGGAGTACGGGTAGAATTTGTTGCAATAGAAAATATAAGCAATGCGTTAAGATTCCAACAGCAGATAATTGCGATGCGGATACTGACTTAACTACTTATTAATTTATTGAAAAGATTTATATGTGTTTGATGATTTTGCTTTTTTTCTTGATTGGTATTTGTTTTGGAAGTTTTGCAAATGTGATTGTTGATAGAACAGAAAATGGAAAAAATATAAATGGGAGGTCGAAGTGTGATTTTTGTGGATATCAATTGAAATGGTTTGATAATATTCCAATAGTTAGTTTTTTGATATTGAAGGCAAAGTGCAGAAAGTGTCGCAAAAAACTTTCTTGGCAATATCCAGCAGTAGAATTGTTCACGGGAATTGTTTTCGCGATTTCGGCTTGGCAATTGGGAGTGAGTCAATTTTTTGAAAGCCCGTTGTTTCTTGTTAGCAGTTTATTGTTAATGATAACAGCATTTTTGTTTGTTTTGGTGATAGTCTGGGATTTGAAGTATATGATTATTCCCAACGAGCTTGTGATTGCAGGAATTGTTGTGACGATATTGATTTTTGGGATTCGATTTTTCATTGATCCTTGTGAAATTTTTGATTGGAATTGTTTTTGGGTTTCTGGGATTCTTGGTGCAGTAGTCATGACAGGATTCTTTTGGATTCTTTATGCAGTTTCAAAGGGAAAGTGGATTGGAGGGGGAGATGTTAAGTTAGCAGTTTGGTTGGGATTATTGATTGGATTGAAGATGGTTTATCCAGCATTGATGATTGCTTATATTGTTGGAGTAATTGTTGCAATATTTTTGATAATAAGAGGCAAGAAGGGAATGAAGTCACAATTGCCGTTTGGTCCGTTTTTGATTCTCGGGGCATATGTAGTAGTTTTTTTTCAAGATCAGCTCCAGGATTTTATTAGTATGTTTTTTTAATAGCGTAATTAGTAATTTATAATTGGAGATTTGGGAAAATTTATATACTAATTTGATTTCTGGATCCCCGCCTCCGCGGGGATGACAGAATTATCATAAAAGATAATAATGAAAAAAATATTTAATAAAAAAAGGAGTAATAAAAGCAATCAAGGGTTCTCCTTGGTAGAGTTAATGGTGGCAGTTGCTTTGATTGGAATCTTGACTTCAATTATAATAACCACAGCACGCTTTTCTGAGACTCAAAAAAATCTAATGTTAGCGAAAAATGAACTTCAATCAGCGATAAGACTTGCTCAAAGTTACTCACTTTCAATTCCAGAGCAAGAGTCGGGGGGGGCAGTGGTTAATAATATGTGTGGCTTTGGTTTATATGTGATTGATTTGGGACATTATGCGGTTTATTACGTTCATGATAGTGATTTAAATGACCCTAATACTTGCGATGATTTGAAAGACCCATCTCATCTAACGGATTCACTAGAGAAGGTAAATCTTAACTCAACAAAAACAAAAATAACAATAGGTCCAGCTGGTAGCTATGTGTTTTTCGGAGCTCCTTACGGAAGGGTTTTGCAGGACGGGTCTTTCCAGTTGAATTCTACTGGCGGAAGTGGTTCTTCTGCGCAGATAACAGTTTCTTCTTCGGGGCAAATAAATTAAATAATCTTATTTTTTAAAATTGTGAAATTTAATAAACAAAAAAAAACGAGAGTTTCTTCGAGTGTGAGCGGGTTTACTTTAATTGAAATTCTTCTAGTTCTAGTTCTAGCGGGAGGAGTATTTTTGGCTCTTTATTCAATATTTGGAAAAACAATCTCTAATGACAATGAGAGTAAAAATGAAGTAATTGCTTCAAGTCTTGCTCAAGAGGGGGTTGAAATTATAAGAAATATTAGAGATGAAAATGAGTTAAATTCAGGTGCTACAAGTATGGCCGATGGGTTAAATGTTAGTCCTTGTCATCCTTCTGCTGATTTTTCTTCTGCTGATTTTTCTTGTAATACAAGAAGGGATTCTGTTGAAAAAGATGGGATAACTGGTTTGTATCAAAATTGTCCTCCACTTGGATGTACGGCTGGTAATGAAACGGGTTTTTCAAGAATTTGTTATATAGACGATGCTAGTGTTGGTGGTGATTCAACAGAGGCTTTTGCGGTTTCCTGTGAGGTTATGTGGACTAGTTTATCGGGGATTGAAAGAAAAGCAAGGGCAATGAATATTCTAACTAATTGGCAAGAGAATTAGATTTGAATTTTGTAAATAAATATAAATTTAATAAAAAAGTGGTTAATAATAAAAAAAAGATAAAAAAAGTAAATCAAAACGGGTTTACTTTAGTAGAGATCTTAGTAGCAATGATGATTTTTGGAGCTATTGTTGGAGGGGTAGTTTTATTTGGAATTCGATCTATAGAGGCTCATACAAAATCACAGGCGATGCAAAATGCTCTCGAAAATGCTCGTTTTGCTATGGACTCGCTGAGCAGGCAAGCCAGGATAAGTAGTGGAATAAATCCGGCTGGTAAGAGTCAGGAAGTTTTTTTTATTGACAATGCTTCTGGTAATAGTTATTGCTATTTTTTTGATATGACTAATGGACCGGCTTTGAGAGTTATGATTGGAGATGGAACTGAAGTGGAATGTTCAGAAATAGTTTCTGCTGCTGAGGATGTAGTTGGAGATCATACTGATCCAAATTCAAAAATAGGAATATCTGGTTCATTTGATGTTAAAGAAACTGATTTAAACACTAATGAAAGAGGACTCCTTAGGGTAAACATGGAAGTTACCTATAATGGAGCACTCGGAGTTCAAGGAGCTGATTCTAGGACAATTCAATCAACGGTTTCCTTAAGAGACTACTAGTTAGTTTTTAGTTGGTGGTTATTGGTAAATAGTTTGTGTTTTTTAGTTAGGAGTATTAAGAAATTTTTATGAAAAATAAGATGCAAGAAAAAATAAATATTTGGAAAAATGAATCAGGTTCTGCTTTGATTTTGACTATGGTTATTTTAATTTCAGGAGTTTTAATCTTTTCATCAATTATTTCAGTTTCACTTATGCAAAGGTCAGCTAGTTCTAAGACAAGAAGCTCTACTGAGGCTCTTCAAATTGCTGATGGTTGCATTGAGTGGTCTTTGAAGCAATATTATGAAGCATCAGGTGTTAGAATCGATGAGGTAGGGGGAATCGATACGTCTAATGGGAATGTTTTCACTTGGGGACTTGCAGCAGATTCTCTTCCACTTGCTATCAATATTGGAAGTGAAAGCTATGATGTAGATTGTAGTATTTATCTGGTTGATAGTTCGGGAGAGATAATGAATGATGATGCAAAAGATCTTAGTGAAGTTTCAGAGATCAGGGTTGTTGCTGGTGCTGGATTTGGTGAGGATCGGACAAGAAGAGCGGTACAAGTTGGATTGACGAGATCGGTTGTTTTTTCTGCTTCTGATGATGGTACCGTAAAGGCGATAAGTTCATCTGGCAATGAACTTTGGAGTTTTGAGGGTCATAGTGGTTCAGTCGGTCCTGTTGCAGTAGACGCTGATGGGTATGTGTATTCTGGAGGTAGTGATCATACTGTTAGAAAAATAAAGCCAGATGGTAGTGAGGATTGGAGTTTTCTGCTTGGCGGTAGTGTCTCTGGGGTTGCAGTGGATACTGATGGTAATGTTTATGCATCCACTGGTAGTGGTGATAATAAAGTTGTAAAAATAAGTCAAGATGGCAGTGTTCAACTTTGGGAGTTTACTCTACATACAGGAACCGTTAGTGATGTTGCCGTCGATGAAAATGGTAATGTTTATTCAAGTAGCTATGATAATACTGTTAGAAAACTAAGACCAGCTGATGGTAGTCAGGACTGGAGGTTTGATGGTTTTTCTAGTGATGTTAGACAAGTAGCAGTTGATTCCGATGGATATGTTTATGCAGGAGGAAGCAATAGAACTGTTAAGAAAATAAAGCCAGATGGTAGTGAGGATTGGACTTTTAGTGAACATTCTAGTTATATTTATGGACTTGCAGTAGATGCTGATGGCTATGTTTATTCTGGAAGTAGGGATGATAGTGTTAAAAAAATAAAACCAGATGGCTCTTCTTCTGATTGGACTTTTTCTCTTACAAACACTATTCATGATGTTGTTGTGGATTCTGATGGATATGTTTATTCTGGTAGTGAGGATAATATTCTTAGAAAAATAAAGCCAGATGGTAGTGGTGAGGATTGGAGATTTGAGGGTCATACGGGTAACGTTTCTGGAATTGCAGTTTCACCTGGATTAGAGGGAGCTGGATTTTGGTAAAAATTGTTAGTTAATTCAAGAGTTTTAATTGCTTGGAAGATCAGAGTGCTTTCTTGCTAAAATATTAGATAAATAGAATTTGTTTATAAGATGAAATATAATAAAAATAAAATAAATAAAAAGGGGTTCACTCTTGTTGAGATTCTTATGGTTATTGCGATTATTGGAATTTTAATGGGGGTGGTTTTGGTGAGCACATCTTCAGTTCGAGAAAGATCGGAGGTGAACTCTTTAATGAAGACCATGGGAACGATTGTTCGTGCTGCAGGAGCTTGTGATGAGGTCGATTATATTAATCCTCCAAGTGGTTCGATTTGTGATTTGCCAGTGGGAGGAACTATTAATTATCCAGCATTAGATCCTAAATTAAGTAATAAGGGATATTCTTATGGTTGGAGTACTTCTCATATTCTCGTTGGATTGAAAGATGGTTCAAATATTATATATTGTTATGTTGGAAGTGGGAGTTGTGAGAAGCTTTAGATTTTGGGGTTTAAGATTTAATTCGGAATTTATCGTTCTGAGTATAATTAATTGCTTATTTAAAGTAAGAAAATAAAATAATGTTATTCTCCTAATGGATTCCTGCCTCCGCAGGAATGACAATTAAAAAAGAAGTTTGTGAAAATATGGAAAATTATTTGCTCAAATTTAAGGATTGGTATAGAATTTAGATAATGTTAATTGGATATAGAAATATAAATAATAAAAAAAAACTAGAAAGGTTGGTGAAAAAATGAAAATAAATAATAAAGGTTTTACATTGATTGAGCTATTGGTAGTTATTGCTATCATTGGTATTTTAGCTGGAATTGTTTTGGTTAGTTTAGGTTCTGTTAGAGATAGAGCTAATGTTTCTTCTATGAAATCAACAATGGCTTCTGTCACAACAATAGCTAGTTTGTGTGCTAGTGAGGGAGGAACTGTAGGAACCCCTATTGTTCCAGGAACAACTCAGATTTGTAGTCTTACTGATGTAACTGAAATTTATCCAGTATTACCTACGAGTATAACTGATTATACGGGGTATGCTTGGGGTGCTGCTACTGGAGCTGATGGAGGACCTGGGTTCGTTTCTGCTGGAGGAACGCCAGTTATTACGTGTACAATTAATACAGGAAGCTGTATTACACCTTAGGTTAAAGTTCTCATCCTACTTAAATACGCTATAGCGTATGGGAATTTTTCTAAAAATCGGCTGAAAGGCCGATTTTTGGTAATTTGTGAATTCGTAATTAGTAATTGGGGAGGGGCTTTGTTTTTATTTATAGTAAGGTGAGAAAAACTGGATCCCCGCTTCCGCGGGGATGACAGGGAGCAAGAAAAACTGGATCCCCGCCCGTCTTGCCGAGTCGAGGCAGGCATACGCGAGGATGACAAGAAAGGAAACATTTGTAATTTGGGGCGTACGCATTGTCATTCCCGTGAAAACGGGAATCCAGAAGGAGTCCGAGGACATGAAAACTGGATCCCCGCATACGCGAGGATGACAAGATTAAAGGAAGACTGGACTTGATCTGCTGGAGTTTATCCGCTTTGGGCGGGCGAGGATGACAGGGAAAACGTATTGTCATTCCCAACTTGATTGGGAATCCAGAAAAAAGTCCGAGGACATGAGGACTGGATCCCCGCCTCCGCGAGGATGACAAGTTACCAATTACGATTTTATTTACAAACCGCAAAAAATCCTCTATTATTAAGATACTAATTATTAAGAAAAAAAAATGACATTTATTATTATTCTTGTCGTTGTAGCGTTGATTATTGTTTGGTTGATTGCTATTTATAACGGATTAATTAAACTTCGAAATAGAGTGGATGAAGCTTGGTCTGATATTGATGTTCAATTGAAGAGACGTTATGACTTGATTCCAAATTTAATTAATACGGTGAAGGGGTATGCTTCTCATGAAAAAGAAACTTTTCAAAATGTAACAGAGGCACGAGCAAGAGCGATGGGAGCGAAAGATGCTAAGGAACAGGCGCAAGCAGAAAATATGCTTTCAGATACATTGAAAAGTCTTTTTGCGGTTGCAGAAGCTTATCCAGAATTAAAAGCGAATGAGAATTTCCTTGAACTTCAACGAGAATTGACTGATACTGAAGATAAAATTCAGGCTTCTCGAAGATTTTACAATGGGAATGTTAGGGATTTTAATACAAAAATTCAAGTTTTCCCAAACAATATGTTGGTAGGAATGTTTAGTTTCAAAGCATATGAATTCTTTGAAGCAGATGAGGCGGAGAAAGAAAATGTAAAAGTAGAATTTTAATATAAATGACGCTTTACAACCAAAAAGACAAAAATGTTCGTTTGACGTGGGTTTATCTTATCGGATTTTTGGTTTTTGTAATTGGTATTGGTTGGGTATTTTCTCAAGTAATGGGAAATCCAGGGATTCTTTATGGAGCAATTATTTTTGCGGTTGGAATGAATTTTGTGAGTTATTGGTGGAGTGATAAGATAGTTTTGAAAATGAGTGGTGCAAAAGAAGTGACGCATGAAAATGCTCGAGAGGTTTATCGGCTTGTTGAAAATTTGTGTATTACAGCAGGACTTCCGGTTCCTAAGATATATATTATTAATGATTCTGCTCCGAATGCTTTTGCAACGGGACGTGATGCAGAACATGGAGTGATTGCTTTGACGACGGGGATTATTGAAAAACTTGAAAAAAGAGAATTAGAAGGAGTGATTGCTCATGAACTTTCGCATATTGGAAATCGAGACATTCTTTTGGGAACAGTGGTGACAGTTTTAGTGGGATTTGTTGCACTTCTTTCTGATTGGTTTTTGCGGTGGAGTATTTTTGGGAATAGAGGAGGAGATAGTGATGACAATAAATCGAAGCTTATTTTTACCGTGATAGCTTTAGTCTTAGCGATTCTTGCTCCAATTGTTGCGATGTTAATGCAGATGGCAATTTCAAGAAAAAGAGAATATTTGGCAGATGCTGATGGGGCGCTTTTGACTCGTTTTCCAGAGGGATTAGCGAGTGCATTGGAAAAGATTTCAAATGATCCAGATGTATTAGAAGTTGCTAATAAGGCTACAGCTCATATGTATATTTCAAATCCATTAAAGGGAAAGAAAGGGAAAGGATTTGTGGCAAAAATGTTTATGACCCACCCACCAATTCAAGAAAGAATTGCCAAACTTCGAGGGATGGATATATAATTAGAATCTTGAATTTAGAATTTTGAATTTGGAATGGGAATTAAGAATGAAGAATTTTTCAATAGTTCATCATTTTAGTTGGGGTTGGTAGGCGGGCAGACCCACCCACCAATTCAAGAAAGAATTGCAAGGCTTTGTGGGATGGATATGAAGTAAAACAAGTATGCAGTCAATTGCTCTTTTTTCTTTTCTAGTCTAAAATAAATACATAATCAGCTAAATAAAAATATGAAAAAGATCTTTCCAATTATTATTTTCGCGGTAGCTATAACATTGGGTGGCTGTGGGCAAAAAACCGATAATCAAACCAATAAACTAAATAGCCAAGTGAATAAAGCAAAGGAAGTTACCGGGCAAGATAATCAACAAAAGAATGTTGAGAAAAATAATAATGTTGAGAAAAATAATGTGGCTAAAGTGGCGAAGACTTCTATAGAAGCAATGCTTCAATCAGGTAGTCAAGTAAGTTGTAAGTTTACTACCAGCGATTATGATAATGGGATTATTTTTATTTCTAATGAAGGCAAACAGTTGCTTATAAAAATTGAAATAATTAATCCTGGAATTCTTATTTTTTCAAATCTACTTTTTGATTTTGAAAAAAATATCGCTTATTCTTGGATTGAGAATCCAGAAAGTAGAACATCAGGCCGAAACAGTGTAAGTAAAACGAGCCTTGATAATTTTATGAATAAATACGGTAAAGATAACTCTAGACCAGGGATAAATCTTAAGAAAGAGTTTGATTATTATTGCAATTCTTGGGACATGGACCCTAAAGTAATTGATCCATTTAGTCCACCTAAAAATTCTGATTTTATCGATAAAGATGATATGCAAGAAGTAATAGAAAAGTTGACTTCTAATTTAAGAATGTAATTATTTTCTAATATCAAGCCGGTAACTAGCACAAAGGCAAAAAAAATGATGAAGATGTTTATGACTCATCCTCTGGTTGAAGATAGAATCGCAAAGCTTCGAAATATGTCTATTTAAAATTTTAATAAAAATAAACTAGAAAGGCAGGTGAATATTATGGAAGAACAAAAAAATATGCAAAGTGAAGATCAGACTGCGTCAGAAGCTTCTCAATCACAGGAGATGCCTCAGGCTCAAGAAAATGTTCAATCTGAGTCACAGCCAGTTGCGTCTGAAGAGTCGCAAACAGCTCCTCGGGCTGAACAACCAGCTCAGCAAGAAGGAACCGGAGCGACTGATAATGGAAAAATTTGGGGAATTCTTGGATACATCATTCCAATTATTTTCTTTATCCCTCTAGTGATGGATGACTTAAAGAGTAATCCTTATTCAAAATTTCATGCTGGTCAACAGCTTAATCTTTTGATTCTTGGAATTGTAGGATGGGTTATTATGTTGGTTTTAAGTGGAATTCTAGTTTTCACTGTAGTGCTAATCCCTTTGATTCCTATTTTGTGGTTAATTTTTCAGGTTATTGTTGTTATACTTGCTATTATGGGAATTATTAACGCAGCCAAAGGTGAACAAAAGAAGCTACCACTTATTGGTAAATTTAAACTTATAAAATAATTGTTTAATTGTTTTATAGCTTGATTGCTGAACCATTTTTTGGTTTAGCAATTGGCTGTGTAACAATTAGAATAAAATAAAAAATAATTGTCATTTCCATGAAAATGGGAATCCAGATTAGAATGAATAGCAAAAACTATTTTGTATATATTCTAGCCAGTAAAAGAAATGGAACTTTGTATATTGGAGTGACCAATGATTTATTGAGAAGAGTTTATGAGCATAAATCTGGTGAAGTGAAAGGATTTACGAAAAAATACAAAGTTGATAAATTAGTATGGTATGAAGAAGGAGGAGATATTAACGCAGCAATTTATAGAGAAAAACAACTAAAGAAATGGAATAGAAAGTGGAAGTTAAAAATAATAGAAGAATTTAATCCTAATTGGGAGGACTTATATTTTAACCTGATTTCTGGATCCCCGCATACGCGAGGATGACAAAGTTAAATATGAATATCTATATTTATTTGAATAAATATAAAAAATGAAAAGAACAAAAATCGTTGCTACTATTGGTCCGGCCTCAGAAAGTACTGAAGCATTGAAGGATATGGTTGAAAATGGTATGAATGTTTGCCGGTTGAATTTTTCGCATAATAATTATGAATGGCATAAAAAAACAATTGCGAAAATTCGGAGGGTGAGCAAGCAAAAGAGAAGGCATATTGGAATTATGGCTGATATTCAAGGACCAAGAATCCGAGTGGCAAGTAAAAGAAAAATTGAAATTGAGAAAGGAGGTAAGGTTTTTTTAACTGATGAAAAAAGTCAAACAAAACATCAATATAAAAAAGAATTGATGCTTGATTGGGATAATTTTTATTCTTTTGTTCACAAGGGAAATCGAGTTTTTGTTGAAGATGGATTGATGGAGTTGAAGATCTTAAAACGAGTTTCTGGTGGTTGTGTTGCTGAAGTTTTGACAGGAGGAATCGTAGATCCACGGAAGGGAGTGAATATTCCATCAATTTCAAAACATCTCGGGTTTCTGACGGCTAAGGATTTGAATGATTTGCAATTCATTATGTCTCAAGATGTTGATTTTGTAGCAGCTTCTTTTGTTAGTCGTGGGAAAGATATAAAAAATCTTCGAAATGTTATGAAAGGAATTTTAGAGAGAGATAAGATAAAAAATAAAAAAAGAATGCCTTGGATTGTGTCAAAAATGGAAAATCAAGCAGCTATTGAAAATTTTGATAGTATTGTAAAAGAAACAGATGTAGTTATGGTGGCTCGAGGTGATTTAGCGATTGAAATGCCACAGGAAAAGGTTGGGATTTTTCAGAAGGGTATTATCAAGAAATGCATTAGACATAAAAAACCAGTGATTGTGGCAACACAAATGATGGCTTCAATGATGGAAAGTGCTCGACCAACTCGGGCTGAAATTTCTGATGTGACCAATGCTGTGGTGGATCAAGCGGATGCAGTAATGCTTTCTGGTGAAACGGCTTCAGGAAAGTATCCTAAGAAAGTAATTGAGACGATGAGTGATATATTGAAATCAGCAGAGGAATCTCCATATAATGATTTAAAGTTGAAAAAAACAAATCAATTTGCTAGGATGATTTATCGTTTGAGAAATAATAAGAAAAAGGGATTGAGAAAAATTATTCAAGCGAAAACTCTCAATGAAGCACTTGGACTTTCATCCTTACGACAAGAAGATGTTAAGATTCACTTATTGACCAGAAAAGCTGATCAGAAAAATAAAGCGACTGTTATTTGGGGGGTGGATTGATAAGCTAAGACATAATTTTAATAAAAATATAAATTAAAAAAGATGAGTAATAAGGAAAATGAAATTATGGACTTTAGTGATGCCCTTGATGATAAAGATGGAATTGATAAAGTTAAAGGGGTTGATGAATTTGATTTAAATAAAAAAAAGAAAGTAATGTTATTTGTTGTTTTTCTGATCGCTTTTATATTTTTTTTATATTTTTTAAGATTTAATAAGAATTCTTTAACAGAAGAATATAATCCTAGTACTAGGTATGGCGGTCAGGAGTTGCCAGATAGTTATCGTTAATTTATTTTGTAATGAATAAAGATTTTAAAAAAAGATATAGCAGAAATACTGGCTTTACTTTAATAGAACTTTTGGTTGTTATTGCTATTATTGGAATTTTAGCTGGAGTTGTGCTTATTAGTCTTAATAGTGTTCGTGAGAGAGCAAGAGATTCTAGGAGAATAACTGAAATAAATAGTTTAATAACTGCTATTGATGCATATATAATTGCTGAGGGAGAGCTTCCGGGAGGTGCTGATAACGCAGGGGTGGAAGTAAGTTCTAGTTGTTCAAGTGATTTTAAAGATGATCTAATTAATAGGGGTTATATGTCTGATGCTCCTAGTGATCCCAAGGGAGATAGTATTTGTTCGAATTTTGGTGATGATGATTTTTTTTATGGGTGGGATTCCAGTCATTGTTGTGAAGGATCGTATTGTATTTCAATAAATAGACTTGAAACTGAATGGGCAATACAGAAGCTTGATGGTAAGTATCCAGATAATGACGGGGATTTAAGTAATGGTGTCCAATATGCTACTGGTGGAGGGGATGCTAATATCGGAACAGGTGATGATTTTAATTATTGTTTTGTTAAAAATTAAATTTAACTTATAGGTCAAAAAAGTAGTTATGTTATTATTTTCTGACTTAAGAAGGAAGAGTTAAAAAGTATGGATAGTAAGAGGGAATATTATTTGAAAGATTGAGAAAGAAATAATTGATGTTATGGAAGATTCGCCTAGTGGTCTATGGCACTTGCTTGGAAAGCAAGCGGGTTTTAAAGCCCACGTGGGTTCGAATCCCACATCTTCCGCAGATTTAAATAAAAAAATAAATGCCAAAAATTAAAAAACAACTTTTAAAAACACATACTTTGATAATTTCAGATATTCATCTGGGGTCTTCGGTGGCTCAGCCAAAGAAAGTTTTGGAAACTTTGAAGAAATATTCTTTTAAAAAGCTAATTTTATTAGGGGATGTTTTTGATAATTTGAATTTTAAGAATCTTTCTCAAGATGGGTGGGAGTTGCTTCAGTATTTTGGAAAACTTTCAAAAACAAAAAAAGTTCGTTGGGTGGAAGGGAATCATGACAAGGGGCTATCTGAGATTATAAGTGCGTTGGTTGGGGCAAAAATAAAAAAGGTTTATCATTGGCAATACAAAAAAGAAAAGTACTTAGCAATCCACGGACATCAATTTGATAGATTCTTAGTTGATAATGTTATAATAAGTTATATGGCAACGGTTTTATATAATCTTCTTCAAAAAATTGACTTCAAGGACAAGCGAATGAGCCGTTTTGTAAAGAGAAGAAGCAAGGGTTGGTTGAAAATTTCTGAAAAAGTTTTTAAATCAGCTATTTTATTTGGAAAATTAAAAGGAGCTCAATATGTTTTTTGTGGACATACTCATAGAGCAATGAAGAAAACTCGATATGGGATAAAATATTATAATAGTGGAGGTTGGGTTGATACCCCTTGTTCTTATATTACGATTGATGATAATGGCATAAAGATTCATAAGGTCTAATTTCATATGAATTTTTTTAGAAATATAATTTATGAAAAACAAGAAAGCTATTTTTGTTAATGTCGTAGTGAGACAAAGAAAATTTAGGACAATCCTTATCCTAATAATATTCTTTTCAGGAATATTTTTTGGGAGTCCAGTTTCAAAAGCCGCTATTATTTGGGGTGATAATTTTGATAGTCAGCCGGATTGGGATATGTCACAAAGTGCAGATTTATTAAGTTTTTGGACTGGTAAATTAGGAGAAAATCGAGGTGGTGATTATGAGGTGGGATATATTAATACAAATGGAGCGCATGGTGTTAGCGGTAAGGGTTTTATTCAGTATTGGGATCAGGTTGATGGTGGATATGCCCAAGATAGTTGGTTGACTGCGCAGGATGTAATTGATTTTCCAAATGAATGGTATATGGGCTATTGGTTTAAAGTTGATCCTAATTGGGACTTGGGTGATTTGACTTCTGTCAAAATTATGAAAATTCATTTCAACGATGGGACAACTTGGGATTTATATTGGACGAATTTTATTGCTAGTTGTGGTGACTCTTGGTGTAATGCAGACGCATCTTGCGAATTTCAAATATCATCGGACGAGTGGGCGAAGAAAGTCTTTGGTTGCTGGAGCGAGATTGAAGATTCTTTGTCTGGACCAAATAATGATGGTTGGAATTATTTCATTTGGCATTTTAATCACTCTGAGAATTTAGTTGAATTAGAGATTGATGGTGTTGACGCTGTGCGGGTCGCACCGAGTGTTTTATCAGAATTTCCAGGGACTGGTTGGGATGGTTCTTATGGGTTAAGTTTCGGTGGTAATGTGACTAATGGCGGAGGCGGAGTTGATGAAATGTGGCAGGCTTATGATGATGTTGTAATTACGACGACTAAGGAAGATACGGAAGATTTTTTGGGAATAGCAGAAGCTGACACTACTCCACCATCTTATCCAACAGGATTGAGTGTGGAATAGGAAAGCAAATTTCCAATTTCCAATTTCCAATTTTCAAACGATTTCCAATTTCCAAATGTCTAAATTTACAAAACACAAAAAAGTTTATTTACCCTATGGAATAAAAATGATTACATCTTTAATTTTTCAAAGAAAAAATTATTCCACAGGGTAAGTAAAGTTTTCAAAAGAATTAAAATAAATTAAAAAAATTATGAAAAATCAAAAATTCAAAATTTATCCCGTGAAATTGAATTTTTATTTAACTGGGACAATTCTTACCCTAATAATACTTTTTAGTTTTTTTGGGTTGGTGGGGAGTTCGGAGGCTAAAGAGTTGTTCGTTTCAACAACAGGCAATGATGATGTTACTTATGCCAACAATGACATTTCTCATTCATGGGCTACTCCTGATAAGGCTTGGCATAATGCTCAAGCGGGAGACACTGTTAATTTTCGCTCTGGAATATATTATGTTAGCATTGCCATAGACACTAGATTTAACAGTTATGACGGAACGGTTGAAAATCCAATTATTTTTCAAAACTATCAGGAGGAATCTGTTACAATAGATTTTACTCAAATTATTGGGGACGACAATAGCGGATTGCAAATTCAACGAAATTACAATTATATTGATGGAATAAATTTTGTTGCAGATAATTTTGATACTGCTGATGATTGTATAATTCGGCTTGGAGAAGACAGTGCAACTACTGGATTTAAAATAACAAATTGTTCTCTCACATGCACATCTGCAGCAGGCACTGATAATGTCTGCCTGATTCGGACACATCCTGGGGCTGAGAATATAATTATAGAAGACAATATATTTACTGGGCCGAGTGGGGCATCTAGTTATGGTGTGTCTGGGATTCAAATGTTTAGAACTGGGATAATATCAATTAATAGAAATGAAATTTCAAATTGTGCTATGGGTATTTTTCATAAACATTCTAATTACTGCTTGGATCAGGGATTTTATGTAACGAATAATTATATTTATGACTGTGGAATTGGAATACGAACAATAACTAATTATGGTCATTACGAGAATAATTTAGTTGTAAACTGTTTACATTATGGTGTAAAATTAGGTGATAATGGGGGGACAGGATATTGTGGAGTTGGTGGAGACAATAACTTTTTTGATCATAATACTTTTTATAACACTATTCATCCGGTTGATATGGTAGAACAGTCCAACACTTGTGACGATAATGAGTTTACAAACAATCTTTATGTGGAAAAACTCACACTATATGAATACAAAACTATTGTAGGAAGCATGACAACTACATCTAATTATAATTTATATATGACGGGGAATATCATAAATGAGGCAGGAACTAATTATACTCTAGCAGAATGGCAAATTCAAAATTCTTCTGATACAAATTCGCTTTCTGGAGCGTCAACTTTTGTTGGTGGGGCTAATCCTTCTTTAATATCAGATTTTGCCTTGACTTCAGAATCATTAGGCTATCAAAGTGCTAGCGATGGAGAAGATATTGGAGTAGATGTTTCTTTGATAGGGGTAAATGCTGGTGATGAAACTCCACCATCCCATCCAACGGGGTTGAGTGTGGAATAGGAAAGCAAATTTCCAATTTCCAATTTCTAATTTTAAAACCTTGCCTCTTCAGCAGGCAGGCAATTTCCAATTTCCAAATGTCTAAATTTACAAAATACAAAAAAGTTTATTTACCCTATGGAATAAAAATGATTACACAGGGTAAATAAAGTTTTAAAAAGGATTAAAATAAAATTACATTTATTACCATTCGCCTACATATGGTAGTGAGTGAAAAAAATTATGAAAAATCAAAAATTTAAAACAATCCTCACTCTGATAATATCCTTTGGTTTTTTTGGTTTGGTGGGGAGTTCGGAGGCGGCGGATCATTATGTCAGCCCAACTGGCTCAGATACTTGGGAAAATAGTATTAACACTAACACTCCTTGTGATTTTGAAACAGCAATTAGTAATGCTCAGGCGGGTGATGTTGTATATTTATTAGATGGAACATATATTGATGAAGACCCGTCAGAGCATCATCCCTACAGTGCATTTAATCCTTCTTATTCTGGAACAGCTGGTTCTCCAATTATCTTTAAATCATTAAATCCACATGAAGCAATTATTAGAGCTAAAAATTTCCCTGGAGAATTTACGGCCATGGGACTTGATAATAGAGATTATATAACTCTTGAGGATTTTACAATAATTGGTGGTTTGAAGCTTTATTATTGTGACAATATAATCGTAAGAAACATTGAATTAACCGGGGGTTTTTATTCTCCAAGTGACCCCAGTCTTAATTGGGGCATTGGCCTTTCAATTGTTAATAATTCACTTGTTGAAAATTGTAAGGTTTCTAATATGGTCGATTCAGGAAATAGCTCTCATAACACTGCTTGTATTATGCTATTTGGTCCTAGCGATAATAATATCATACAGCGCAATGAAGTAGATGGAAATAATAAAATTATTTATAGCGGTTATGGAACAAAAGCGGGGGATATGGATTATAATATTTGGAGATATAATTTTGCAAACAATGTGATATCTGGTTTTTTAGGAATGGGTTCAACTGATGAATTAACTGATACAACTAACAATACATATTACGATAATCTTGTAATAAATAGCACAAATGCTTTTGATTTAAATCACGGAGTAATTGATTATATAATTCATGATAATACAGCATATAATGTTGATAATTTTTCATCAGCAGGCAAAAATTCAAATATAGATAATGTTCTATGGAACAATGTTTCAGCTGGTCAAAATAGATTCATCTCTTGGTCTGGATATCCAGATGCATTGCCATTCTCAAGTCTATTGTATTCTTCAAATTATAATTGTATTTATGATTTTTCCGAAATTGCTTTTAGGGAGAAATCTCCAACACTGCATTATTATGATTTTGCAGAATGGCAAGGTTCAGGAGTTTTAGGCGATGGAAATTATCCTGATTTAAATTCTGTTAATGAAGACCCGTCATTTGTAGATTTAAGTGGAACAATGTCAGAAATTCAAGATTTTGAATTAGGCGGTAGTTCTCCTTGTAGCGGAGTTGGAAAGTATAGTGATGACATGGGCGCAGATGTTTCAACTGTTGGTATCCAATCCACTTCCGACACCACCTCACCGTCTCATCCAACGGGGTTGAGTGTGGAGTAGATAGAAAATTTTGTAATTTGTTAAGTAACATGTTAAGTAAGTATAATTACTTAACATGGTAATCGGACTAATGGATCCCCGCCTTGCGCCACCGCTAAAGCTAAGGCGACACGCGGTCGCGGGGATGACAAAAGAGACAATGACAAAAGTAATGGGAGGTGAAATAATAAACGTAAGGATGGACGTAAGGACGTACGTCCTTACGTAATGAGAAGTTAAATGTAAAATGAAATGAAAAATTTACCTAAAGAGGAGATTGCAATTAAAATCATTCGCTGGTTATTTCTTTTTAATGGTTTTGTTTTTATTGTGTTTGGAGGAGTGCATCTTTTTCGAGGTGCATGGGTGTTGGCAATTTTGTTTGTCGTTGATGCGATCGTGTTTCTTTGGTTGAATCGAGTGATTGGGAAGAAGAAGAGATTGATTTTTTATTTTGCTATTATTTTTATTGGAGTGAATATTATTTTAATAATCATTGATCAGCTTGGGGTGATTGACTTGATTTTTCTTCTTTTGGAGAGTGTTTTGTTTGTGATGATTTTGGGGAATAAAAAATATCTTGCTTTGAGATAATATTGTTATGGATTTTGCAGGGTTCAAGGCAGGAGCCATTGAACCCACATTGAATATTTTGTTTGTGATAATCTTAGGGAATAAGAAATATCTTGCTCTGAGATAATCTAATTTTTTTTCATAGTATGCTTTTATATTCCTTTTTAGTTGCAAATGCGTGTGTTTTAGGTAGAATAAGTGTATCAATTTTTTGTAGAAATTGAGGTGTTTTGTAGAAGAAAGGATTATTAATTTTTTCACTGGTTAAAAATTGATTTATTTATATTTTTTTAGTGTAGTTTCTATAAATTAAAATCTTTCTTTGACTGGATCCCCGCCTACGCGGGGATGACAAGTGGGAGGATGATACTTATATAAATGCCAGAAGTAACTGATCAGATAAAAGAGAGATTGGGAGTCGCTGAGGTGATTGGCGAGTATTTGAAATTGGAGAAGGCTGGTTCGAATTATAAGGCCTTGTGTCCGTTTCATAATGAGAAGACTCCATCGTTTATGGTGAATACTGAAAAGAATTTTTGGTATTGTTTTGGTTGTCAAAAAGGAGGGGATATTTTTTCTTTTGTGATGGAAATGGAGGGATTGGAATTTCGAGAAGCATTAGAACGATTGGCTGATAAAGCTCATGTTGAGATTCCACGTTTTCAGAAAGTTGATAAAAAAGAAAAAGGACGAAAGCAAAGACTTTTTGAAATTCTTGATTGGGCAACAAAATTTTATCAACATCAACTTCATCAAAGCAGTAATACTGGTAAGATTGTTGAATATTTGAAGAAACGAGGAATTGATGACAATCAAACTGCAAATTTTAGAATTGGTTATGCACCGGATGGTTGGAGAAATTTATTGAGTTTTCTTTTGCAAAAAGGATATAATTTAGGAGATATTAATGCGACGGGATTGTTAGTTCAAAAGGAGAATTCTCCAGAGAGTTCATCGGAAAGTTTTTATGATCGTTTTCGGGATCGGATTATTTTTCCAGTAATTGATGTTAATGGGAAAATTGTTGGCTATTCTGCGAGAGTAGCACCAGGTGGTGATGAGAAAAGTGCGAAGTATGTGAACACTCCTCAAACAGAAATTTATGATAAGAGTAAAGTTCTTTATGGTCTTTATCAGGCTAAGACAGAAATTAAAAAACAAAATTGTGCAATTGCAGTGGAGGGAAATTTGGATGTGGTAGCTTCTTTTGTGGCCGGAATTGAAAATACAATTGCTATCTCAGGAACTGCGTTGACTGAAGAACATGCAAAAATTATTAAAAGATATGCAGAGAAAGTGAAGTTGTGTTTTGATATGGATGAAGCGGGGCAGAATGCAATGAAAAAAAGTACAAAGACTTGTTTGGAGGCGGGGCTTGAAGTTGAAATAATAACTATGCCTGATGGCGTAAAAGATGTTAATGACTTGGTGACTGAAAATCGGGGGAAAGAATGGGTTGAATTGACTGAGAATTCAAGAGAAGTTTTAGATTATTTTTTTACTTCAATTAGTGAGAAGTATAACAGGGATGAATCATCCGGAAGAAAGAAGATCGCTCATGAGCTTTTGAATGTTATTAAGGATATTGCAGATCCGATTGAGCAGAGTTATTGGTTAAAAAAACTTTCAAGTTTAGTTGAGGTTGATGAGGAGCGATTGACACAAGTACTAGAAAAGGTTAAAGTTAAAGAGTCGATTTTAGAAAAAAGAGAAACAAAATCGAATGTTAAAGAATCGAATCCAGATGAGAAGGGGAAAACAAGAATAGATGTTCTCCAAGAAAGATTGTTGGGGATTTTTGGTTTATATACAAATGAGCTTTCTAAGGAATCTGATAATATAGGTGATGATTTTTTTGAAGATAGATATAAGGAAACTTGGAAAGCATTGAAAGATGGAAAAAGAAATTTATTTGAAGAAGAACTGAATAAGTTTGAAACAGCCGTGAAATATAGTTTTGATGAGAAAGAAGGATTCACGGAAAATGAAATTGATTCACAAAAAGAATGGAAAATATTAGTTGAAGAGGTGGAGAAAGCAAGGAATAAAGAAGCGCTAAAAAAAATTGCTTGGGATATTAAGAGGGCTCAGGAAGTAGGAGATGAAGAAACGGAAGATTTGCTTTTACAAGAATTTCAACGTCTTTCTTCTGAGAAGAGTGGTAATGAATAAGCAATGTGGTTTTTGGATAAAAACTTTTAATAAAATTTATATTTATGGCTAATACTAAAAAAACAACTAAAAAGAAGATAGTGAAAAAAGCCACTTCGAAAAAGCGAAGAGTTGTTTCTCCAAAAAAAAAGAAAAGTATTATAGCGAAAAAGAAAGCTATAAAAAAAACAACTAAAATTCAACCACGAAAAAAAGCTTCTCAAAAGAAGGTTGTTTTGAAGACTAGAAAAGTAAAAAAAACTGAGCCTAAAAAAAGGAAGACTGCGGTATCAAAAATTAAAGCTCCTGTTGTTGAGAAAAAGAAGACAAAGAAAATAGCTCTTTCTCGAAATCAGAAAAAACTTGAGAAGGCTCGAGAAATGACTCGACAGAAAAAGGAAGAGAATTCTAAGGAGAAAAAGGAACAGAAAAAGGATTCAGAGTCAGAGCTTCTTGTTAAGAGAGGAAAACAAAGAGGTTTTATTACGGAAGATGAAATTCTTCATGCGCTGGGTGATGTTGAAAAGGATATTGAAACTTTGGAGGAATTTTATGGTCAAGTTGAAAAATTAGGAATTAAGATTATTTCTTCTGATGAGATTCTTAAGAATGAAATTGAAAAAGAAGCGGAAAATCAAAGAGCTAAAAAGAAAGAGCCTGCTAAGAGCAGGCGGACTATTGGTGGAGACGAAGTGAGTACTACTGATTCAATTCAGATGTATCTTCGAGAAATTGGGAAAGTCCCACTTTTAACTGGGGAAGAAGAGGTTTCTCTTGCAAAGGGAATTGAAAGAGGTGATCAATCTTCAAAGCAACAATTGACTGAGGCAAATTTGCGTTTGGTTGTTTCGATTGCCAAGAAATATGTTGGAAGAAGTCATAATCTTTCTTTTCTTGATTTAATTCAAGAGGGGAATATTGGTTTGTTTCGAGCAGTAGAGAAATTTGATTATAAGAAAGGATATAAGTTTTCAACTTATGCAACTTGGTGGATTCGTCAAGCGATCACTCGAGCAATTGCTGATCAATCTCGAACGATTAGAATTCCAGTTCATATGGTTGAAACTATTAATAAATATATTCAAGTAACCAGAAGACTTGTTCAGGAGTTGGGGCGGGAACCATTGCCAGAGGAAGTGGCATCTGAAATGAACTTGGAGGTTGCAAAAGTTCGACATATTATGAAGGTTTCTCAGGAAACTGTTTCTCTGGAAACTTCAATTGGTGATGATGATAGCGAAAGTGTTTTGAGCGATTTTATTGAGGACACTGAAACTGTTAGGCCAAATCAGGAAGCATCAAGGACTCTTTTGAAAAATCACATCACTGAAGTTTTGGATAAACTTTCTTTACGAGAGCAGAAGATTTTAAAAATTCGATTTGGACTTGAAGATGGAGTTACTCACACACTTGAAGAAGTGGGAAATGAGTTTGGTGTGACTCGAGAACGAATTCGACAAATCGAAGCAAAGACTTTGGAAAAAATCCGGGAGATGAAGGGGATGAAGAAGTTGAAGGATTACTAAATCTTGGTAATTAGTATTTGGTATATTGTGATTGGCTTCGTCAGGTCTGGCGAAGTCAGATTTTTAAAGAAATCCATGTATAATAGAAAAAAAGTGTATACACCACTATTTAATTTATTTTTCAATTTTGAGGAAAGTTTTTATAAAAGAAATAGTTCAGGAGAAGTAATAAATTTGGATGAAATTCTATCTGGTGACTTAAAGGCTCCTTATAACATATTTAAAGCTATTGATAATTCTTTTTATAATAACTTTAAAATAATAAATGACTTACTTATTGAAAGAATACTTGAAGATCGAGAGGGGCTTGGAAAAGATAAGAAAGCCTTTCTTAAACTTAGAGTTGACTTAATAAACTTTTTTATCTTTTTAAGAATACAAATGGATAAGATCGCTGAATTGACAACTTACTTTTATGATGATGAAGAAATAACTGGAAAGAAAAGAGGGTCATTTCATAGGCAGAAGAACTGGTGGCTTAAAGAAGGAGAACATTTGGATAAAGATTATGCGAATATAATTAAGTCTAAGACAAAATGGTTTGACGAGCTGAATAATGAAATGGGGTTGCGCGATGGGGTAGTTCACAAAAATATGAACATTCATATTGATACAAAAAATTATGAGTTGAAAGGAGCAATTATAAAAAAAACAAAAGGTCATTTAACAGTAGGTGAGACAGAAGAGGTGTTGAGCGAGATGAGGAAGCATCTTGAAGGTTTCTATGATTTTTGTAGAGAGTACGAAGTATATTTTTTGAATAAAATAAAGTCTGAAATTAAATTTAAAGAGAAAGACTATTGGTATGATAGTGAAAGTGTTGAAACGCTGTTTGAGAATAGTGGTCTAATGGAATCTATTAATTACGATTTTATGCAATAGCTTGGATAGTAGTGATGTATAAAAGTTATTTTGAAACAGGGTTAACAGCCTTGTTTTGTTTTTCATTTTAATTTTCCGCTTTGTGAAATGTGTTACTATGAATTCAGATGAAAAAAATAAGTTTAATTAATGTAAAATAAATGTTAGAATTGATTGTATTATAAGTGGGGAATTATTATGAATTTATTAAAAAAGGAAATTAAAATTCAATATGGGTTATTGGTGGTTTTGTTGGCGGCTGTTATCGGCGGTGGTTTTGTTTGGTTATTTTCTGAAAGGATAATAAAAGAAGTTGAAGTTCCTCCGATTTTGGTGAAAATTGAAAAAAAGGCGCCAAGAATTCCTGATGATTTTGTGCCAGTTGAAAGACCGATTCCAGATTCAGTGAGCATGAAAAAGGTTAAAGCAAAAGGTTGTGTGACAGATGGATTGCTTTCAGAATATAGTCCAGAAAATGAAGATTTTATTGATTTGATTAATCGATCAGAATGCTATTATATGCATCGAGCAATTGAGACTTGGTTAAAGCCACCAGATTTTCAAACAATTGATTACGTGATGACTAAAATCGAAAAAGAAAATGTTGTTTATGGAATGTTTATTGCTGAAGCGATTGACACGAAGGCGGAGTATTTTAATGAATATGAAAAACGATATTTTGATTTTGATGCGATGTGCAGAGAGGGGAGTAAGAACGTTTGGGGAGAACATTCTTGCAAACCAAATTTTTCAAATAAGGAATATCGAGATTATATTAAATATATAACTAGGAAAGCGATTGATCTTGGAATTCAAAGTTTTACTTTTGGACAAATTTATATGCAAGAGGGAGGAGAGAAGGATTATGCGCCTCAGATTGTGGATGACATTCGAGATTATGCAGATGAGAAAGGAGTAAATGTGATTATTGGTGCTCAGACTGGATCAATAACAGATGAAAAATACTTAGGAATTTTTGATTATATCGAAGGGGGTGTTGGGATTGATGATGATGGAAATATTGAAGATGGGCCGTGTCTTTCGAGGATGGAAAGTTGCTGGGGACTGCTTTGGCATGAGAACTTTTCTTCTAAGGCGGAAAATGTTTTGTTGCACTTGGATTGGTCGGGAATCAAGTCAGATGATTTGGATCGATTTGCACGAATGAGTGATGAGAAAAGAGCGGAAACTTTGGGTGAATTATATGGATATTTTACTTCAAAAGACATGGGATTTTTAATGCCATTTTTCGGAGTGCTTGATAAGAGAAATGGTGGTTGTTATGGACCGGGAAAACGTTATTATTCGCCCGACAAACAATATTCTTGTGGGGATGAAAATATGATTAATAAACTGATAGAATAATGTTATTTGTAGTTTGGGAAATTTTTTAGATAAAATTAAAAATTACTAATTACGGATTATTAATTATTGGGATGTTGACAAAATGGTTAAAATGTGTATAATATATTGAATGCATGGAATGGTGCATTTGTTCTTAAGAATGGCGAGTCTGGGGCGTTGGCATTGAGGCTGATGTGAGGGGTAAGCTAAAAAAATGAAAAGGAGAATTGTCATGGCTCAAAAAGTCGAAGGCAACTTGTATGAAAGTATTACAGGTCAACTCTTTGAGATTGGCCGACAACTTCGTCAAAAAGGAGGCTATCCTTTTAATCCCGAAATGCTTCAAATATATCTTCAGGGGGCGGTTGAGGGGAAGTTTATTTTCGGTGATTCAAAATCAATTTCCACCGACAAGCCTTTTAATCCAGCCAAATTTATCGATGAAGGCTGGACAATTTGGAAGGGATCGATCGACGGTGACGGGTTGTCTGGGGAGGAAGACGTTGACCCTCGTTCGTTGGAACTGGCTGAAGTTGATCTCGCCAAATTTGTTTTCGAGACTTGTCTCGAAAAAAATGAAACTTCAATTTCTGGTGAGGAAAAACTTCTCCGACTGAAAGAAAAATCGGAGTTTATTCGATTCGGTGCCAATGTTTTTCTTGGGCTGCGGGAAGACTATCAGGCCAAAAAAGAAAACAGCGTGTTAGAATGGTTATATCGGAATCATAAAATTACTTTTATGGATTTTCCGGGAACAGTTCTTCGCGATCCGGACGGCGACCGTCACGTACTCTGTCTTTTTCGGAATGATGGTGGCGAGTGGGACTGGGGCTATGATTGGCTCGGCTGTCAGTGTAATTCCGACAGTCCTTCCGTCGGTTGCGCAAATTAGTTCTAAGATCTCGGAACCTTAGTTTTTTGAACTTTAATTCTTTGTCCTTTTTCGCGAAATTTTTTTCGCAACGCTTTCCAAATTGTGCGGATACAATTTGGAACTTCATATAAAAATATATGAAGTTTTTTTATTTTATGTTAAAATAAAAAATGGAAGTAGGTAAATATGCAAGCGACTAAGGTTTTTTGCTACCGAAACTAGTATCCATATAATCCGGAGTATCCACGATCAAGGTTTTGGATAGTGTGATATATGTAGACCCGCCTGCAAAGTTATGCGTAGCATTGCGGGCAGGAACTTTCAAAAAATGAAGATACTTGGTGTAAGATATTAGGGTATTTTAGATATCGAATAAAATTCAACCTTGAGAGTATTCGAAAGGTGGTGGTATGGAAAATATTTTATACAATTCTTCGCAATCCGAACGGCAACCGTCACGTACTCTATCTTTATCGGAATGATGGTGGCGAGTGGGACTGGAACTATAATTGGCTCGACTATCAGTGTAATTCCGACAGTCCTTCCGTCGGTTGCGCAAATCTCTTCATTTCTCTCTCGTTATTTTTTATCAGGAGAGTTTTTCTTTACAAGACTTCCATGCCAACCTCCCAGATTTCTGCCAATCTCATTCAACTTTTCAGAAAGTTGAATATATTTTTTATTATCTAAGGATTTGGTTTCCCAAAGAATATTGAGAAATATTTTCAATACATCAGATTTGCGAATAGCTAGTTTGACATATGGTATTTTTTCTTCTGGTTTTAAAAAAGTGGCAATAGCTACTGATTCGATAATTTCGGTAAAATATTTATCTATTTTTTGTCCAAGATTGAATCTATGTTCTTTGGGTAAAATCCTATAATACTCATGCCATAGAAGATAAAGACTTTTTATTTTTTCAAAAACTGCTGGCAAATTTTGGGTGTGGGTAATCATACTTGTAAAATTAAAAATGAAAAAACAGTTTAGTGGAAACTATAATGATATTAGTTGTTTAGAAAATCTACTTTTAGCGTGGAAAGAGTTTGTCTGCGGAAAAAAGAATAAAAAAGATGTGCAAGAATTTTCTTTTCGTCTGATGGATAATATTTTTTTGCTTCATAGCGAACTTTCTAATCATACCTACAATCATGGTGGCTATCAAGCTTTTAAAATTAATGATTCAAAACCAAGAGATATTCACAAAGCGAAAGTCAGAGATAGATTATTACATCATGCGATTTATCGAAAACTATATCCATTTTTTGACAAAACTTTTATTTCTGATTCATATTCTTGTCGAAACAACAAAGGCACACATAAAGCGATTAATAAGTTTCAAGAATATTTTTACAAAGTTAGTCAAAACAATACTAATACTTGCTGGGTTTTGAAGGGTGATATCAGAAAATTCTTTGCTAGCATTGATCAGGAAATTCTAATCAAAATATTACAAGAATATATTCTGGATGAAAATATTTTGAAACTTTTAGAGGATGTTATTGGAAGTTTTTCATCAAGAAGGAATAAGGGTGTTGGACTGCCACTTGGTAATCTTACTTCTCAGTTATTTGTGAATATTTATATGAATAAATTTGATCAGTTTGTGAAACACAAACTGAAAGAAAAATATTATATTCGTTATGCGGATGATTTCGTTATTTTGTCAGAAGATAAAAGAGCGTTAGAAGATTTAACGGAGGAAATAAAAGAGTTTCTTTGGAATAAGCTAAAATTAGAATTGCATCCGAATAAAGTGTCTATCAAAACATTTTCTTCCGGCATTGATTTCTTGGGAATGGTTAATTTTCCAGATCATAAAATTTTGAGAACAAAAACTAAAAAACGAATGTTTAACAAGGTTTTTAAAAATAAAAAGTTATTGCAAAAAGAAATGATTTTTGAAGAAAAATTTAATCAAAGTCTGCAGTCATATTTGGGAAATCTGAAGCATTGTAGTGGATATAAGATTGGGAAGGAAATTGATGGTATTTAAGGAGTTTTTTTGTTTAAATATACTTAATAAAATTATGAAGATTTTTAAATTTAAACTTTTAACTAGCAACTAACAACTAGTAACTAATTAAGGCGCTTGACAATGTTTTTAGAAGTGCTATATTTTACATTGAAGTTTGACAAGTGAAAGGGGAATGAGATTTACGTCTCTAACTAAAAACATTTTTCACAATCAAATTAAAGTAACCAATTAATGGTAAGAGATTACAAAAAATCAAAATCCAAAACATAAGCGATTAACAAAATGTTAAGTGTTAGTTAATATCGCTTTGAAGGCGATTTTTTGTTTCTAAAATATTAAGAGTCCATTCCAAATTCTATTTTCTACTGCAATTTCCAAATTTAAGTTACAAGAAGTTCACCACTCGTCAACAGATTTCCGATATGCTTCTTCGTGCTTCATCTCTCTCGCTTTAAATTTGAAAATTTCGTAACGAAATAGAATTCAAAATAAACTCTTTGAAAGAAGTTATCTAATAAGAATTTTATTGATTTTCTTTAGATGATTTCTTGGGATTGCTTAACGGCAATTTCTGGAGTCGGGAACTTTGAAAACAGAATATTGATGTAGTAAAAAGTTAATGGCAATTTCAATTGTATATAGCGCAAATAATTTAGATTTATTAATCTTTGTTATTTGCTAGTCGAAAAAAAATGCGGTAATAAAATACTCAATTAACGCGCATGGTGGATGCCTTGACTGAAGCAAGCGAAGAAGGACGTGGAAGTCTGCGATAAGCCTCGGGGAGATGACAAACAATCTTTGATCCGGGGATTTCCGAATGCGGCAACGCAATAGAGTGAACCTCTATTACTTTTGTTTTTTATTAAACAAGAGGGCAAACCCGGGGAACTGAAACATCTTAGTACCCGGAGGAAAAGAAATCGAAGAGATTCCCTCAGTAGTGGCGAGCGAAAGGGGAGAAGCCTAAACCGACACTTCGGTGTCGGGGTTGCGAGGCAATTATTCCTATTTAATTAGGGCGAACAACATTATTTTTAGTTTAACATCCTTGGAAAGGGAGACCATAGAAGGTAATAGTCCTGTAAGCGAAAAAGATAATACTTTGCAGTAATTGTTCTCAAGTAGGGCGGGGCCGGAGAAACCCTGTCTGAATCCGGGATCACTATAATTCCAAGGCTAAATATTGCTTCAGATCGATAGCGAACTAGTACCGTGAGGGAAAGGTTAAAAGAACCCCGATAAGGGGAGTGAAATAGATCCTGAAACCATGTGCTTACAAAGAGTCGGAGTCCTGCTTGCAGGATGACGGCGTGCTTTTTGCAGAACGAGCCAACGAGTTAGTTTTATACGGCTTGCTTAATTCCGTTAAAATGGAAGAAGGCGTAGTGAAAGCGAGGCTTAACCGCCGAATATGTCGTATGAACTAGACCCGAATCCGGACGAGCTACACATGAGCAGGGTGAATCTCAAGTAACATTGAGAGGAGGCCCGAACCCACGCGTCGTTCAACTCGCGGGGATGACTTGTGTGTAGAGGAGAAATTCCAATCGAGTCCGGCAATAGCTGGTTCTTTCCGAAATAGCTTTAGGGCTAGCGTCAAGCAACTATTAATGAGAGGTAGAGCTACTGAATGAATAATCGGGCTATGCCTAGATTATTCAACCAAACTCCGAATGCTCATTAAATTATCTTGGCAGTCAGAACTTGGGCTCTAAGGTCCAAGCTCAAAAGGGAAACAGCCCAGATCACAATCTAAGGTCCCTAAATTCATACTAAGTGGGAAAGGTAGTGAAACTACTAAAACAGCTAGAAGGTTGGCTTAGAAGCAGCCATCCTTTAAAGAGTGCGTAACAGCTCACTAGTCTAGTGGTTTTGCATCGAAAATGTAACGGGGCTAAGTATGGTACCGAAGATGTGGATTCTTCACCTATTTATAGGTGTGGAATGGTAGGAAAGCGTTCTATGCGCACTGAAGCCTAAGGCGTGAGCCAAGGTGGAGTTCATAGAAGTGAGAATGTTGGCATGAGTAATCGCAATATAAGTGAGATTCTTATACACCGAAAGTCTAAGGTTTCCTGGGCTATGATAATCATCCCAGGGTTAGTCGGTCCTAAGGCAAGTCCCTGTTTCGATGGGGGGTAGTCGATGGACAATAGGTTAATATTCCTATACTACTATATTATTCGATGGAGTGACGTATTTTAGTAATCTTTGCCGGTTATTGGATTCCGGTAGGGGTATTGAGGGTGTTGAATTGGTAAATCCGTCAACATAAGCCCAAGATACCACTGGAATTTCCGTTTCGGCGGAAAAAACAAAGATGAGCAGAATACCTGGAAAAGCTTCTAAGGTTAATGATATAGTAACCGTACCAAAACCAACACAGGTAGACAGGGCGAGTAGCCCAAGGTGAATGGGAGAACCCTCGTTAAGGAACTCGGCAAAACAGCGACCGTAACTTAGGGATATGGTCTGCCCATGTTTAAATACATGGGCCGCAGCTAAAGATGCCTGGCGACTGTTTACCAAAAACACAGCTCTCTGCAAACCCGTAAGGGGAAGTATAGGGGGTGACGCCTGACCAGTGCCGGAACGTTAACGGGAGCGATGCAAGTCAATCCCCGAAGCGCCGGTGAACGTCAGCGATAACTATAATCGTTCTAAGGTTGAGATTATTCGTTTCGAGTAATTTCAAAGACTGGAACGATTATGGTGGGTAAATAGAATCCTTACAAACAAGTCTTTAAAAGGAATAGTAACTGTCTATTATGTAATAGTTTACATAATGTCTCAAAATATTCAGCCGTATGCTGGAAAATCTGGAGTATCTGCTAGTACTATGGTGTAATTATTTATAATTGCATTTCAAGTTAAAATCTATGCAGTGTTCTAATGTTTAGTGCCAGACAATCAGCAGGAAAGACTAAGATTTATTTCTTGGAATCCTCAGAGACTGAACGCTGAACTTTGACACAAGGTCGGAGAAGTTACAGTCCGTTCTCTATGGCGACATAGAGCTAACACAAAAGAGCGAAATTCCTTGTCGGGTAAATTCCGACCCGCATTAAAGGCGTAACGACTGGGCAACTGTCTCAACGAGGGACCCAATGAAATTGCAGTGGGGGTAAAGATGCCCCCTACCTACGGCAAGACGAAAAGACCCCGTGGAGCTTTACTACAACTTGGCATTGTGTTTGAGATTATATTGCCGAGCATAGGTGGGAGACTTTGAAGTTTCGATTCTGGTCGAGATGGAGTCACCAGTGGAATACCACCCTATATGCTTTTAAACACTAACCTTGGTCTGTTATTTGGACTTTTTGGTTGACAATTCAAGTTGAGTAGTAGAGATTTTCACTTAAATATACATTAGGTATATTTTGAATATGTGATATGCACATATTTTGTAACAGTGTTTTCAAGAGTTTGTTTATAAATTTCTCTTTGAGCAAGAGACTATTAGCATAAATAAACTTTAACACTCAATTTGTATTGTTGATCTAAATCAAAAAGAAAGAGTCTAAATACCAGACCAGGAACAGTGCCTGGTGGGTAGTTTGACTGGGGCGGTCACCTCCCAAACAGTAACGGAGGTGCTCACAAAGGTTGGCTAGTTCCGGATGGAAATCGGAACGATAGGACAAAACCATAAGCCAGCTTTACTGCAAGACTTATCAGTCGAGCAGTTGCGAAAGCAGGATTTAGTGAACCGACTGTCACTTATAGGAGTGCAGAAGATCAACAGATAAAAGTTACCCCGGGGATAACAGGCTAATAGCGCCCAATAGTTCACATAGACGGCGCTGTTTGGCACCTCGATGTCGGCTCATCTCATCCTGGGGCTGGAGAAGGTCCCAAGGGTTTGGCTGTTCGCCAATTAAAGAGGTACGCGAGCTGGGTTCAAACCGTCGTAAGACAGGTTGGTCTCTATCTGCCGTAGGCGTTTTATTGCTTGAGAAGATTCTTCCCTAGTACGAGAGGACCGGGAAGAGTAAACCTCTGGTCTATCAGCTGTCACTGCCAAGTGCATCGCTGAGTAGCTAAGTTCATTCGGGATAACCGCTGAAAGCATCTAAGCGGGAAGCCTACTTCGAGATAAGGCAATAATTGTTCTTCGGAACATGAGGTTTCCTGGAAGACTACCAGGTTGATAGGCTCTAGGTGTAAGTACGGCAACGTATTTAGCCGAGGAGTACTAATAAACCATTCTGAGTATTTTTTTCGTTGCTTTTCTTGGTATTTGTTGAAATTTGTATTCTTGAAATCCGAATTTCTTGAATATCAAGGGAGCATTTCGACTAGTAAATAATAGAGATGAATAATGTCATTGACAACATCAATATGTATAGAGTAGAATTGTTTTAGGATATTAATTTATTAATTAATTCCGTAGGGACGTCCCTGAAAAGAAAAGAGGACGGCTTGAGCGGGGGAAAGCCGTTATGACCAACAATAGTACTGTTCAATTAGCACTAATGATTTTCGGAGTTATTATTTTTTGTTTTTTAATTTTTCTATTTTCATCTCCTGTTATTAAAGCTTTTTAGTTTTTTTAACAAAGAGAATAATAACTAGATTATAGTATCTTGGTGATTCTAGCGAAGGGGGTACACCTGTTCCCATCCCGAACACAGAAGTTAAGCTCTTTAGCGCCGATGGTAGTTTGGCTTGAGCCAAATCAGAGTAGGTCGTCGCCAAGATAGTGTAATTTAGTTTAGAGCTCATCTTGAAAGTCCATTTTTTACTGAAATTTTAAAGTTTCGTGACGAAGGAGATTTTCAAGATGAGCTCTTTTTTTATTTCCAAATTATTTAATAAGTGTTAAAATATCTTTATTGATTTCTAAGATCAAAAATACATTATGTTAGATATTACTTCTCAGGAATTTATGCAGCAACTTCCTTACTGGGGTTATCCAATAATGTTTTTATTAATGGTAACTGAAGGAACTGTGATAACAGTTGTTTCAGCTTTTCTGGCATCATTGGGATTTTTTGATATTTTTATTGTTTTTTTATTAAGTCTTATTGGTGATATCGTTAGTGATATCGTTATATATTTTATAGGATATTTTGGGGGGAGAAGATGCTTGAATTTTGTTGATCGAAAATTTAGATATAATGGCTCTGTAGTTGTAAAGATGGAAAAAGCTTTTAGGGAAAAAGGTGCGAAGATAATATTCTTTGTAAAATCTACAACTGGACTTTGTTTTGTTACATTTATATTAGCAGGAGCAAGTAAGATGAAATTTAGAAAATTTCTCATGTTTTCATTTTTAGGTGGAATTTTTTGGAGTTTATTACTTGTGATTTTAGGGTATTTTTTTGGTTATGCAGCTGAACAAATTAGTCAATATGTCAAATATGCTGGCTTTATTGTTTTTGGTATCGCTGTTTTAACAGTAATTTTATTGATTTTGATCGGGAAATGGCAGGCCAAGAAATTTATTAGAAAACAATCTTAGATTATTTGTTTTGAATATTAAAAAGATGTATAATATTATTAATAATAAAAACTAGATAATAACTTTTATGGAAGATAAGAATAGAAAGAAGAAAAGACTTAAGATTTCGTTAATTTATTTTGCCGTAATCTTAGTAATTGGATCTGTTATTTATTTTATTGTTCAGCCTAGGCCTTCTTGTAAAGATGGGATTCGTAATCAAAATGAACAAGGTATTGATTGTGGTGGACCTTGTTTTACATGTATAGAAGAAAAAATTCCGGTTAATTTGGATGTATTAAATGTTGAAGTTGTTCACGATATTGATAATAAATACGATGTTGCTATTAGAGTTAAAAATCAAAATGAAATTTTTGGAGCATCTGGAATTAAATTTAAGGTGATATTTGAAAATGAAAATGGAGAAGAAATTGCTAGTCGTGATGAGTATAAGGATTATTTTATTCTTCCCAAAGAAGAGAAATATTTAATTGTTCAAGGAATTCCAATCGAAAATAGACCAACTCAAGTAAGAGTTGAAGTTCAAGACGTATCTTGGGAAGAGTTTGCTCAATATGAGGAGCCTCGACTTATTATTCTAGATGCTAATTATAAAGAAAAGCCAGAAGATGGAGGTTTTTCTAAAGTTACGGGTATTTTAGTTAATAAGTCTGGAGTTGATTTTGAGACAATTAAAATTAATGTTATAATTCAGGATGAGAATGGGAAATTGTTAGCAACTAATTATCAAATAGTAAATACGATTCGGGCTAACGAGCAACGTAATTTTATAATGTTTTTCTCACATGAATTTCCTGGTTCAGTTGCTAATACTAAAATTGAGCCAGAGACAAATGTTTTTGATTCAGATAATTATATCAAGATTCATGGATCAGTTGAACGATGGGAGCCGGATGAAAAATAGCTTATTAAATTATTCAAAAACTGCCCTAGGGCAGTTTTTTAATCTTAGTAAGTTTTACTATTTTAGAAACTCAAAATATTTTAATGTTAGGATAATGTTTGGAGCGAGATTTTTATTTTCTAGTTCTTCAAGAGGAATCCATTCCCATTCTTTGATGTCTTTTCCTGGAGATATTTTTCCTGTATGGCTAGCTAGATAATGAACAAGAATTATATCAAGGGCTCCTTCAGGAGTTTTTTCTTTTATATGAAGCAAGAATGGTTTAGGATTTATAATTTCCATTTCTATTCCAAGTTCTTCTTTTGATCTTCTTTGAGCGGTCTCTATGAGAGATTCAGATTCTTTTGTTTTTCCACCACAAAATTTCCAAAACTCATCCTTATAATCTTTGTCTAATAAGACCTTGTTATTTTCTATAATAACTGGCCCGGAAGCAATGATTATTTTTTGCATGTTTTTAAGTTATGAATTAAAGTTTTTTAATCATATAGCCGTCTTTTAATTTATAGCCAAGCTTTCGATAATATTTTTGTGCGCCGATTCCAGAGATTACTACAATTTTATCAAGTTTAAATTCTTTTTTGGTAATTTTTTCGGCCTCTAGCATTAACTTTTTGCCAAGACCAATGTGTTGAGGGGAAATTTTGTCTTTTTGATTAATTTCAGTCATTTTTCCGTAGGTATGAACTTCTCTGATTATAGCGGAATCTTTTAGAACAGGAAAATATTTATAAACTTCTGGATTTGTCTTGTTTGAAATACGAAGCCTTAGGAGAGCGAAGAGCTTCTTCTTGTTTTTACTAACATATTCTAAAAATATTTCTTGTCCATTACTTGCTGAATAACCAATTCGGTTTAGAATAATTTTTCCCGCCTGCATCGCTATGCTATGCTTATTTTGAACTCCAGAGGATAGTTTAAGAGATTTATTATTGTTATCTAAAATATTCAAAGAGTGAAGCATTGCGGGCAGGTCATCTTTTAGGTATGTTTCTCTAATTTCTCGACAGCGGATGCAAGGGCAATTTGATTTTTTAGCGATCATTTGACGCAAGTTTGAAGTTTTTGGGCCAGCTTGAATTGATTCAGCTGGAACATCTCGAATTAAGCGAGCAATTCTAACGTATGGTGGAATGATTTCATTTTTAACGCGTAAAATAAATTTTGTAAATTCTTTTTCGTTAAGTGGTTTATATTTTTTATTTTTCCACATTCTATAAAGCGGACTTTCCTTAATAACTACGGTAGGATAAATTTTTAACATATCTGGTTGAAAATCGGGATTAGAAAAAAGTTCCTGAAACATCTTGAAATCTTTTTTAAGAGTTGAGCCTAAAAGACCGGGCATAATATGATAATTTATTTTAAATCCAAAATCTTTAAGTAATTTTGTAGCTTCAATGGTTTTTTGGACATTATGACCTCTTTTATTAATCTTCAAAACATTGTTAAAAATGCTTTGCACACCAATTTCCACTCGAGTGCAACCTAGTTTTCTAAAATTGACTAATTCTTTTATGTCGATATAATCTGGTCTTGTTTCCAATGTTAATCCAATGATACGACGCTTTGTTTTTTCATTTCTTTTTTGTTCATATGACAATTTTTTAAGACTGTTTCTTTTTTTTGAAAACTTTTTACTTTTATAATCATTGCAAGCTTTGAAGCATTGAGCTATAAAATTAATTTGATATGCTTTTGGAAGATATGAGAATGTTCCACCCATCACAATAAGTTCAATTTTATCAGTTTTGTGTCCATTGAGTTCTAATGCTTCAATTCTTTTTTGAACTTGATTATATGGATTAAATTTAGCTGAAATTGCACGCATTACCGCAGGTTCATTACTTAGATAACTTTTTGGTATTTCTTTTTCAGAAGGACAGTAGATGCATTTTCCTGGACACGGATATGGTTTGGTGAGAACAGCGATAACTGCTACGCCAGATTGAGTACGGATCTTTTTAGTGAAAAGTGCTTTTTCTAAATTAATATTTTTCTTTATTTCTTTATTAGTAAGCATTTTTTCGTAATCCTTTCTGATATCAGCGTTGGTTGGGAGAGGGATTTTAAGTTCTTTGCAAATTCTTTTCTTGAGCTTTAAAAAGGTCTCCGGATTTTTTATTTCGGATTGAGTTGCTAGTTTTATAAAATTGTCATAGGATTGATCTATATGAATCATAATAGAGAACAAGAAATTTTAAATGATTTAGAATCTGGCTATGATGAAATGGCCGATAAATTTTCTGGCACCAGAAAATATTTTTGGAGAGATGCTAGATTTATATCTGAATATGCAAAGAATAGTGATAAAGTGCTAGATCTTGGGTGTGGCAATGGGAGATTACTGGAAATTATGAAAAATAAAAAGATTGATTATTTTGGAGTAGATGTTTCTCAAGAATTGATTAATATTGCCAAAGAAAACTATATTGGTGATCAAATACAATTTGATAAAATATCTGATTCATCAAGCCTATCATTTCCGGATGATTTTTTCAATGTTATTTTCTCAATTGCCGTTTTTCATCATTTTCCAAAAAGCTATAGTCTTAGGGTTGCCAAAGAGATTTTTCGAACGACTAAGTTTGGTGGAATTGTTGTTATTAGTGCTTGGAATTTATGGCAAAGCAAATATTTAAAGCATTTAATTGAGCCAAGAATTATTTTAAAGAAAATTTTTCAAATTGGAGAATATAAAGGACTTGGAATGAAAGACGTGTTGATTCCTTTTAAAAATAATCAAGGAGAACGTTTTAATCGCTTTCATCATGTTTTTAGTGAGCGGGAATTGGCGGATGTTTTTAGAGAAGCTGGATTTGAAATTGAGAAAAGTTTCATTCTTAATAATAAAAATATTTTTATCGTAGGGAAGAAGAGGTAGTTTTTAAATTTAGATTAATATAGTAACTAAGATATAGACAATATACTTTTTTGCAACGCCATTAGAATGGCGAGATGCTCGAAAACACATTATCTACACCTTAATTGTGAGTTGCTTCTAAACAGATATAAACGGTTTATTTGTCATTCCTGCGGATGCAGGAATCCATTAGTTAAATGATATTGAAGATTGAATAAAAGATAAAATATATTCATTTTTTTTACTGAATTTAATTTTGCTTCAAGTAGCTTAAAAGCTAAAGATAATAATCTTTCAATGATTCTGTTTATCTTCTCGAAACTATTACGTTCAAAAAATAAATATATTTTATCTTCCTTTATTTTTTTACTGAGACCGTCTTTTTAATTGATGAATTTTGATTTTTTAATCTGTGGACAACTTTGTTTCATGTTTACTTGACACTTTTTGTGGAGTCATTATACTTATAGGGTATTAATTCAAAGGTATGAATAGTAAGCAAACTAAATTTTACGTGTTTTATTTTCTGGTGTCTATTTGGACAACCGGGTTTGGTTTGCAAGACAAGGGATTATAGAAAGAAGAAGGAAAAGCAAAAACGTAAACCAAAACCGGATCTAGCAAAAGAAATCGGTTTTTTGTTCTTTAAAACATTACAATGTCACGAAATTTTCTTAATTTTTCTTGAGAATGTTTCGTGGCATTGCGCAGTACCTCCAAATCGGATGGCTTAAAGTCTTGCCAAGGAAATCTTTTGATAAAAATCCTTAAAGGATAAAAAAAGAAACTTCTTTGAATCAGGATGATAAAAGTCCAGTGGTGCTACAAAAATTGGCTATAATTTCTTATTAAAGCAGAAGAGGAGTTCTCGATATGACAAAAAAGAGTATGAAAATTGCAGGATTACGGAAGATTAAAGATGAAGCCGTTAAGATTGGTGACGCGGTTTCAGTATCTCGCATCGGATCTCAGATCAGGGATATTCTTTGTGAAGAAGAAGAGATTCCAAGCGTTGAAAATGAGGTTGACATTTTAACCGTAATGTCTTCTTCGGGAAATCTGAGTCTTCCTCTTGCTTGTCAGAGCAATAAAAAATTAGCATACTTTTAGCCAATGAAAATCACCCGGAATTGAAACAAAGCTTATTTCAATTTCGGGACCATTTAAATTAGACGAATTTAATATATATATTAATCTATATTTAAATATAGATTTGACAATCAATATTAGATAACTATAATCAAGATATAGTTCAGAAATAGTTCAGAAAAAATTATGAAATTATCACTACAAAAAACTTATTACTTTTTCTTTTGGTATTTTGGTCTCTCAAGGAGATTAGTTTTTTGTAGCGCTAAAGGAAAGTAATAAGATATTTCAATAGCGATTCAAACATCTAGTCTCCTGCAAAGAGACTTTTTTTGTTCTTTAAACAATAACCTAGAAAAATAATCACAATAAAAATGGAGGTGGAAAGTGACACAATTAAATGAAATGGAGCCTGGTAAAGTTCTTGAACAAGTCTTACAAGTAAAACTGGATGAAATTAAAGAGAGAGGGATTGTTAATGTTGTTCATTTGAACGGGCAGAAGATAATTGCTTGTGTTAGTAAGGGATTTATAACTTTTATTGCTCAAGATCAGCAAAATTATGCATTGGGGTTAGCTTTGTTTGGTGAGTTGGGTTTTACTAACATGGAAAATCCGAGTCAGCAAACTTATGGCTACGTTGCGGTGCTTAAGCGGAATTGGTTACAATTTATTGCAGTCCAAACTTTGAAAAGTGTTGGGAGGGTTTTATGCAAGTTGAAAGTTCAGAGAAAAATGGGGACGGAAATGATCGAAGCAGAGAATCAGATAGTGAATCAGAGTCACCTGGCCCCTGGGGTGGTAGAGTAGATATCTCAAAGGGTACTCCGCCTGAAGAAACAAATTTTTCCTGGGACAAACAATAAAGAATTCAGTTTGAATTCTTTCGAGGGCAATGCAAGTTAAAACACTTGCATTGTCCTCAACAATTACATTTAACACAATTCATATAATATCGTCATTCTGAGCGAAAATTTAACATATTGCTTGAGATGGGAGTATAAAGGAGGTAGAGTTTTGGAGTTGATTAGTTAAGCCACTAGCATTTACTAGTGGCTTTTATTTAAATATTTGAGTTTTAGGGGGTTTCCATGCTATTATAAGCAATGTTATGTTTATTTAAGAAATATGAAAAAATTTAATTTAGATAAAAAGAATTTACAATCAATTATTTGGGGAGTTGTTTATTTTGTTATTGCATATAATATTTCACCATCGTTAGCGATTTTTGGACTTATTATTTATATAGGGTTTTTAATTTTTAAGAACAAACAAATGTTTAATTTCAATCAAGGGGCAGGAAGTGGAGAACCGATAATCAATATGGACCCATCTTCTTTTATGAAGAAAGGCAAGGGATTCGCTTGGGCAATTGTGATTATTGTTTTGCTTATAATCATTGTCCCAATGTCTATTGTGGTTATTGATGCTGGAGAGACCGGAGTTTATTCACTTTTTGGAAAAGTTAAGGATAAAGAGATGCGTTCTGGATTTCATCTAAAAAACCCTTTAGCTAAGATTGATAAAATTACTATTCGAACAGAAGAATACACTATGAGCATTGTTTCAGGAGAAGGAAACAAGATTGGCGATGATTCAATCGTTTCTCTTACAAAGGAGGGTTTAAATGTTGAACTAGATATGACTGTTTTGTATCATCTTGAAGAAAAAAGCGCTTCTGATTTATACAGCAATGTTGGTTTAAATTATGAAGAAAAGATTATTCGACCAGAAATTAGAAGTTCAATTCGTGAGATCATTGCTCAATATGAAGCAAAGGAAATTTATTCAAATAAAAGACAGGAAGCAGCACAAAGAATTGAGGAGGAGCTTGGGGAAAAGCTTAACCCTCGAGGAATTATTCTTGAAGATGTTCTCTTGAGAAATGTTAAACTTCCGGCTAATCTAGCTACTTCAATTCAAGAAAAGCTTCAAGCTGAACAAGAAGCTCAAAAATATGACTTTCTTCTTCAAACAGAAGAGAAAGAAAAGGAGCGAAAAATCATTGAAGCAGAAGGACAACGTGATGCCCAAAAGATTATTAACGAAAGTCTTTCTGATAAATACTTGAATTATCTTTATGTTCAAAATCTTGAGAATCGAGAGGGGACAATTTATGTTCCAACTGATCCATCAAGTGGCTTACCAATGTTTAGGAGTATTGGTCAATAATTAAATTTCAAAAACTACCTATTATCAACTAATAAAACTACTAATTACTAACTAATAACTAGTATGTCTGGACATTCAAAGTGGGCAAATATAAAACACAGAAAAGCATCGCAAGATGCAAAAAGGGGCAATATTTTTACTAAATTAGCTAAGGATATTGCAATTGCAGCAAGAGGAGGAGGAGATCCTACGATGAATTTTTCTCTAAAGTTGGTCATGGATCGAGCCAAATCAGCTAATATGCCAAAAGACAATATTGAAAGAGCGATTAAAAGAGGAACTGGAGAGTTGAAAGATGGCGTAGTGATTGAGGAAATTGTTTATGAGGGATATGGACCAGGTCAAATTGCAATGCTTATCAAGACTGCAACTGATAACAAAAACAGAACGCTTGGAGAGGTGCGGAATTTGATGCAAAAAAATGGAGGGAAAATGGTTGAAGGGGGTAGTGTCAGTTGGCAATTTGAACAAGTTGGAAGTCTTTTGATTGGTGCCGAAGGAAAAGCTGATAATCAGATTGAGATGGATATTTTGGAAAGCGGGGCAAAAGATTTTCGAGAAGCAGATGAAGATCATTTTATTTTTACAGCATCACAAGACTTACAAAAAGTCAGAGAATATTTTGAAAAAAATGAATATGAAATCAAAGACACAGGATTAATTTTTCTTGCGAAAGATACAATTGAAATTGATGAAAAGACAAGAATTAGTTATGAAAAACTTCTTGAAGCTCTTGATGAAAGTGATGATGTAGCAGATATTTATGATAATATTGCTTAGATGAATTCGAATAAAACAAAAAAACCTTTTAAAATCCTTGGTCTTGATCCAGGAACAGCCATAACTGGCTGGGGGGTTATTAGAGAAGAAGGCAAAGAACCGAAGCTTGAGGCTTTTGGTTGTATTGAGACATCAAAACACAAAGATGACTTTACAAGACTAAAGGAAATAGCAGAGGATTTAAATCATATAATTTCAAAATATAAGCCTGATGAAGTCGCAGTTGAGGATTTATTTTTTTTCAAGAATCTTAAGACTGCAGTAAAAGTTGCTCAGGCTCGAGGAGTTCTTCTCCTAACAATAGCTCAGCAAAACCTTATAGGAGCTGAATACACTCCACTTCAGGTGAAGCAAGCGCTTACAGGCTACGGGAGAGCCGAAAAATACCAAGTTCAAGTGATGGTGAAGAATGTTTTAGGACTAGATGACATTCCAAAACCAGACGACGCCGCTGATGCTTTAGCAGTAGCAATTTGCCATCAACAATCCCGAAGAATTAATCAGTTGAAAGGATAAATGAAAATTTTTATTACTGGAATTTCTGGTGGAGGAAAAACTACTTTAGCGAAGAAGTTATCTTTTTTTCTTAAAATTTCTAGCTTCGATTTAGATGATATTTTTTGGATTTAAAAATATTCACATAAAAGAATGGATAATGAGTGTATAATAGAACTTAAGAAGTTGCTTAATAAAAAAGAGTGTTGGATTATTGAAGGTATTTATGATTGGGGGAAGATTGCAACTAATCAATCAGATCTATTAATTTTTTTGAATTACAATACAAACATTGCAATATTTAGAGTTATTAAAAGGTGGCTTATTGATAATAAAAGAAAAAAGGAAACAATTAAAGAATTATTTAGTTTAATAAAATATATTAGAGAATATAGAAAAATTAGATTAGGAAGGCCTTACTCAACTTATGAGGAATAAGAAATAATAGTCTCTGGAAATGAGAAAAAATTAGTTAAAATAAAAAATAAGAGGCAGTTAAATAAATTAATGCAAAAATTTAAAATATGAAAATATATGTTTGTATTTTTTATTGGACTAGCGATCGTAGTCTGTTTTTTTGTTGGAGCGGGTTTGTAACCCAATTTATTTTCCCCTGAAAGTTGTTTTTATGAATCTAACATACTAGCAGTTGGTTCTCCAGGTGATATTGTGGTAAAATTTAGTTATTAAGTTATAAACAAAAAAAATGTTAAATAAAAAAGCTCTGTCATTAACTTTGATTGTTATTGTAGTAGCTCTTGCAATTATCATGTTGGTAATGATTATTTGGAATAAAAATCAGACAACATTAAAAAAAGAATTGACAATAACGAGAGACTCGACTAAAGAAAATCTAGAGATATCACCACCCTCTTTCTCTAAGTTTTCTAAATTTAGTAATGGCTATTCTTTTGAATACCCTTCATTTTTTGACTCAATAGAAATCTTAGATGAAAAAGAAATGATTAGATTCAATTATATTGACAAGGAAGGGATTGAAGTTTATCTACAAGTTGTTTCTGGATTAGCGAGCGAACAAGAAGCGGATAAAAAAGCCCTTATTGAAAGAGGATGGGAAGAAGGAAAAATAATGTCTTCAGGAAAAGAATATTTATTTAATGATCTTAATGAATCAAATCAAGAAGGAGTAAGTAATTGTTCATTCATTTATTCCTTTGATATACCTTATGATTCTGGAAATAAAATAGCATTTGTCACATACAAAGTTTCTCAAAAAGACTTAGATAATTGTAAAATTTATGACAACCCACATTATGACTATTACATAGACATATTTGATACAATATTTTCATCTTCAAGTCACACTTTATAAAAAACAGTTCTGACGTTATCCAATAAACGGAACTACTCTCAACCGACTTTATTTACCGAAAGTTGTTTTTATGAATCTAACATACTGATGTTATGGGCATAACAAAAACCCCGCAAGTGCGGGGTTTTTGTGTCTATATTTAAGTAATGAATTTAAGTTATTCGATTACCTCGATAGCATATTTCATTTCAGTCATAACACCTGGGATGAATAGCCAACCTTTTTCGTCAGTCATCATTTGTCCAACAGGAGTTTTTACTTTATTGATATAAGCGTAAAGATTTACTTGAGTAGCATCTTTAATTTTTTCTCCCTTTTCATTTCTAACTCTTATATAGAGATTGAATGGAAGATCAGCTGTTCGGTCACTGCTGTTGTACTTATATTTATATTTTCCTGGAAGAACACTTTCTGCTGTAAGAGTCATATTTTCGTCAGTTCTTTCATAGAGTGCTCGGAACCAATTGCTGTCATCAATTTTTGCATTGATTTTGATTCGAGCTCTTCCGTCTTTTTGGTGAACTGATCCACCATCTCTTTCAGCAATTTCCAGCTTATATTCTGTGTCAAGACTTAGGTTTTCAACTTCCAGCCAACCGTACTTATCAGTATCAACGGTTGTGATGAATGTTTTTACATCATTTGAGTTCTTATAATAAAGATCAACTGGGGTGTCTTCGTAAAGCTTTTTACCGTCCATGTCTCGCATTCTTAATTTAACAGCGACGTATTGAGTTCCTTTTACGTCAGTGTTGTCGATCTTTAGTTTATACCAACCTGGAGTAACGTTTTTAGCTTCAACAACACCGTTAGCGTCAGCTCTTGTTGTTAGTGCTCTAAACCAATCTCCACCTTTTTCAGCGTGAAGTTTTACTCTAATATCGTCCATGTTTACTCCGCTGTCTGCTAGTGCCATAGGGGCGCAAAAAAGCAGTCCGAGCAAAGAAAAAACGATGGCTTTTTTCATGATCATCATGATTTGTTTTATTAATTTTTATTATTTATTTAAGTTTTCGACTTGTTATTTATATTATAAAGTAACTTGAAAATATGTGCAAGTTTTTATTGAAAGATATCAACAGGCATTAACAGTCAGTTCACAGGGAAGGCTTGAGGTTGCTTTTTGTTGTGGTATAATAAGCTTTACTGGTTTAATAACTTTTACTGAAATAAATGGCGAATAAAAAAAATACTAAAGAAAAAAAAGAAGACGCCAAAAAGAAAACAAGAAAAACTTCTTTATATAATGATTCATTAAGAATGCCTCCTCAGAATATTGACGCAGAGATTTCCACTCTCGGTGCTTTGATGATTGATAAGAATGCAATAACAAGAATTGCTGATATTATTCAGCCTGATGATTTTTATAAAGAAAGCCACGAGAAAATTTATGAAGCAATTGTTGATTTGTATCAAGCTCAAGATCCGTTAGATATTTTAAATGTTTCTTCAAAGTTAAAGGAGATGAAGGTTCTCAAGGATGTCGGAGGAAAAGCTTATTTAACTGAGTTGGTGAACGCAGTTCCTTCTTCTTCAAATATTGTTTCTTATGCAAATATGGTTAAAAAGAAGGCTACTCTACGAAATTTAATTGAAGCTGCTTCTGAGATTGTTGAAATGGGATTTGAAGAAATTGAGCCAGTTGATGCAATTATGGATAAAGCGGAACAACGTCTTTTTGCAGTTGGACAGCGTACTGTAAAGCAAGAATTTTCTCCTATTAATCGTCTTTTGGAAAGCGCTTTTACAAGAATTGATGAAATGCATAAAGATTCTGGGAAATTTCGAGGAGTTCCAACTGGATTTGCTGATTTAGACAATATTCTTTCTGGTCTTCAAAAATCTGACTTAGTTATTGTTGCAGCACGACCTTCGATTGGAAAAACTTCTTTTGCCTTGGATTTAGCAAGAAATGCAGCCATAAAAAGCAAAATCTCAGTTGGAGTTTTTTCATTAGAGATGTCATCAGATCAGTTGGTGGATAGAATGCTTGCTGCTCAAGCTAAGGTGAATCTTTGGGGACTTCGAACGGGAAATTTAGATTCTGATAGTGAGGATGATGATTTTCAGAAAATTGGTGATGCCATGGGGGTTCTTTCGGAAGCTCCAATTTATATTGATGATAGTGCTACTGCTAATATTATGGAAATGCGGACAATGGCACGGAGACTTCAAGCAGAACACGGACTTGATTTGTTGATTATTGACTATTTACAGTTAATGGAAGGACGAGGAAATCGAAGTAATGAAAATCGAGTTCAAGAGATTTCTGAAATTTCTCGAGGATTAAAAACTCTTGCAAAAGAATTAAATGTTCCAGTTGTTGCACTTTCTCAGCTTTCTCGTGCGGTGGAAAATAGAAGCCCACAAATTCCAAAACTTTCTGATCTTCGAGAATCTGGATCAATTGAGCAGGACGCTGACGTTGTGATGTTTCTTTATCGAGAAGATCGAGAGAATCCAGAAACTGAAAATAAGAATATTATTGATGTAATTATAGCAAAACATCGAAATGGTCCAATTGGAAAAGTCTCTCTTTATTTTGATGAAGAAAATACATCGTTTCAGTCATTGGAGAAATATCAGGATGGAGATCAATAGAAATTTAAAATTTAAAGTTTGAAATTTAAAATAAATAATAAATGTTTAAATTTTTAAACAAAAAAAGAGAATTCGATTTATTTTTTAACTAAAAACTACTAACTAACAACTAAAAACTAACCACTTGTTTCCAAAATCTTTTCAAAAACTTATTCAACATTTTTCTTCATTGCCATCAGTTGGTCCAAAAATGGCTGAGCGGTTGGTTTTATATTTATTCAAACAAGATCGAGCTAAGATTGAAAAATTTGCTCAAGATTTGCATGAATTTGCTTCAAATCTTCAATTTTGTGACAGATGTTTCCATGTTTCAGAAAATGAACTTTGTGATATTTGTAGAGATGAAAAAAGGGATAAGCAAACAATTTGTGTTGTGGAAGATCCATTGGATGTAATTGCTTTTGAAAAAACTAGAGGTTATATGGGAGTTTATCATGTTTTGGGTGGAAATTTGAGCGTAATGAGTCCTGACGAAATTGGCCGTCTTAAAATTAATGAATTGGTTGATCGAGTGAAAAAAGAAGGAACACAAGAAGTGATAATTGCAACAAATCCGACGACTGACGGCGAAACAACAGCGCTTTATCTTGCTCGAGTTATCAAGCCTTTAAATGTAAAAATAACCCGCCTGGCTCGTGGTCTTCCAACCGGCGGAGACATCGAATATGCCGACGAAGTCACTCTTGGTAGTGCTTTGGAAGGACGGAAGGAAATGTGATCTAGCTATTAGTCTTTAGTGAGTAGTTGGTAGATGGAATTTTATAATTTTTGATTTTATAATTTTTAAATAAATATTAATTTTTAATTCTTAATGAGTCTCTGAATTGGAGTTAAAAAATTTGGTTATTGAAAATTATTTATAAAATTACAAAATTATAAAAATTTAAAAATTATCTTAATATGATTGAAATTTCTAAGGCCATTATAAAAAAAGATGATAAATATCTTTTAATAAAAAGAGCTAGTCATTCGAAATCTTTTCCTGGAACATGGGATTTTCCAGGTGGTAAAATTGATCCAGGAGAAACTCCGGGACAGGCGGTTGTAAGGGGGACAATGGAGGAAATTTCCTTTAAAATTGAACCAGAAGAAGAACTTAAAATTGCTGAATATCACGATGATGAATATAACTTATTGTTCTATTATTTCATCCCTGAAGTAATCTCTGGAGAATTAAAATTAAGCTCTGAACATTCGGACTTTATGTGGGTCACAGAGGAGGGAGCAAAAGAGCTCGAATTAAATCCTTGTGTCGAATTATTTTTTGAAAAATAAGAGATTTATATAAAAAAAGCTCCGCAGTTGTTGTGGGGCTTTTTGATATTTAATAAGATAAATAAGATTTTAATTTTTGAAATAAGGTTTTGATCTGCGCCAGATGACTTCGAACATGGCTGTCAAAGCCTTCTTTATTTTAATATTTTCGATGACAATACAAAGGCTATCCTCGGGAATTATTACGACGACTTTATTGAAAAATAAATAGAGCATTATATTGAAATCATCGAACATGGCACTAGTTCTAACTTGAATTTTGTGATCGCGAATGATAAAATCATTTTTTTCATGAGAAGGAATAATGGTACGAGATTTTATTCCCATTTTTTTCTTTTCAGCTAATAAATTTTTCCAAAAGTCATATCCCAAATTAAAGGCAGAATTAATATCGCCTTCAATAGTTAGGAGTTCATCTTTCTCGTTATTTAAAGTAGCAATTTCTTTTAATGTTTCTTTTAGTCCAGTTTTCGTGTTGTAGAATTTTATTTTATTTTCTGCAGAGTTTTGCTTCAAGATGTCTTCAAGCTGTGGCATAAGGGCATCCAGGAGATAGTATTGCTCTTTGATTTTTGATAGCAATTTTTGCGGATTTTTTATGCAATATCTTTTTCTTTTGCCGATTATTTCAACATCAATCAAGCCTTTTTCTGACATTTGATCAATAACTAAATAAAGGGAAGTTCGTTTAATTTCCGTGTTTTTTGATATTTCTTGTAAAAATTGAGGTCCCTCCTGGAGAAGGGATAGATAAATTTTTGCTTGATTGTCTGGTAACCCAATTTTTCCTAATTGTTCTTTTGTTATCATGAAAATGACGTTAAAAATGACGTTGTATTTAACTTTAAACCTTAAAAAGCTTTTATAAACAGTACATGAATCTTCTTAGTTTGTCAACGATTTTGACTAAATTGAAAATAAGAGGAGAATTTAAGGTGTTGAAAGAGTGGAACCTTGATAATTTAATAATTTATAAGGAGGTGTGTAATGGCATCTGTAATAGGAAACAAGGCGGGTATAAAAGAAAATTTAAAGGGAGTAAATTCATTAAATAAAGATGTTGAGAATCTTTGCAAGAAAGAGGATCTAAAAAATGGACTAGTGATTTGGTTGAAAAAAAGACACGCTTTTTTGTCGCCAAATTTACCAAACACTAACTGGGATGGTATAGCGATTATATCAATGGTTGATGAAAATAATTTTTATATATTATTTCCTGAATTTGGTATGGAAAAAATGGACTATATATTTAAAAAAGATGATTTTCCTCAATGCGTAGTAAATGAGGTGCATTATCTTTATATGTATTCTTATTCCATAGAAAAAATGAAAAGTGCTTTTAGAGAGCAGGAAATGAAAGCTGAAAAAGATATAAAGAAAAAAGATAAGGCAGTTAAAAATGTCAATAAAAAATTGAGTAGATTAAGAAAGGAACATGAAAATATGATAAAAATGGTTCTTAAAATTCAAAAAAAATAGGGTCAGGGGTCGGGAGTAAAGGAAAAAATAGATTTACAATCAAAAACCACGGGCATGAATCTTGCTCGTGGTTATTTATATTAACTAAGCCTTTGAAATAATATTTCTCATATCTTTAAGGCTTTCGGTGATCATGATTTGTTGGCGGGTTTTGCGGGCGCCTTCGAAGCTTTTGATGTACCAGAAAAGATGTTTTTTAAGTTCAGCTGGATTGGCAGATTCTTTGTATTTTTTAAATAATTCAATATGTTCAAGAGCAGTTCTGATAATTTCTTCTTTTGAGGGAATTGAATATTCTCCAGTTGCAAAAAACTCCTTAATTTGTTGAAAGAGCCAAGGGTCACCAAGGGCTCCTCGAGCAATTCCGATTCCATCGGCAGAAGTTTTTTCGAAAAGATCCTTGGCTACTTCTGGGGAAATTATTCCACCATTTATAAAAATCTTTTTTTCAGGAAACATTTCTTTGATTTTTTTCATGAGTTCAGTATTAACTGGACCAACAAATCCTTCTTCAAATGTTCTGCCATGAATCATCAATGTTTCCCAGTTCAGGTCTCCAACTTCTTTGAGAAATTCAATCGCAGTTTTTTCTTCAACCCCAGCCCTAATCTTTATTGAGATTGGAAGAGCAGAAGCCTCTATAGAGGTCTCTATAATTTTTCGGGATTTTTTAAAATCTTTCATGAGAGCACAACCACTTCCTTGTTTAAAAATCTTTTTTTGAGGACATCCAAAATTGATATCAATTCCTTGAGGGCGAGCAGGCTTGTCATCGGTTTTTTTTTCAGGAAGGGAAGATATGATTTTTACGGCTTTTTTAAAATGTTCTGGATCGTTTCCAAATAACTGAAGAATCATTGGAAATTCTTCAGGAATAGTTTTCACTAAATTAAAAGTTTTTTTGGAGTCGTAAAAAAGTCCAGTAGCACTCACCATTTCAGAATAGACAATGTCAGCACCAAGTTTTTTACAAATCAAACGAAAGGGAAGATCAGTGATTCCCGCCATTGGCGCAAGTGCAAGGATGGGATTTTTAATAGATTTTTTCACAATATTTTAATTGGCTTAAGAAATTTTTTTCGGTCTTTAAGATACAATATCTTTATTTTTTCACTGAATTTATCATTGCTTCGAATAGCTAGGCAACTAAAAACAGTAATCTGTTAATTACTATATACAACTTCTCAAGGTCATTGCGTTCAAAAAATGAATATATTGTATCTTATTTGATAAGTTTTATTTCTTGGAAACTTTTGGTCCGGATTCGGTGTCTTCAATAATGAAACCTTTTTTTTCAAGGATATCTCGAATTCGATCGGATTCTTCGAAGTCTTTTCCTTTTCTGGCAAGATCTCTTTCTTCAGCAAGTTTTTTAATGTTTTCCGGGACTTTGTTTGAAGGACTTTTCTTGAGTTTAAGTCCAAAGACTTTATTCCATTTTTTTCTCCAGAGATTTAAGATTTCTTCTGCATTTTTTTTGCTAATTTTTTTCTTATTAGTTTCAGTGATGAGTTTGTAGAGAACACTCAGGGCAATCGGAGTGTTGAAGTCATCATTCATGGCTTCTTTAAATTCTTTTTCAAAAATATCAAGATCAATTGTTTCATCACTTTTTTCAAGATTGATATTTTCAAGATTTTCAATCCAAAAAGTAATTCTTTCAAGGTTTGTTTTTGCCTGCTCAATAGATTCCTGATTGTAATTTATAACACTTCTATAGTGAGAGCTGATAATCCATAGACGGATTACTGAAGGGTCATATTTTTCCAACATATCCTTGATGGTTGTGAAATTTCCAAGTGATTTACTCATCTTGGCTCCATCGACATTAACCATATTCCATAAAACCCAATAATTTGCCATTTTTTTCTCTAAATAAGCTTCACTTTGAGCAATTTCATTTTCATTGTGAGGGAAAATATTTTCATTTCCTCCGCCGTGGATATCAAAGGTTGTTTGTCCTAAAAGATCACATGACATTACAGAACATTCAATATGCCAACCAGGATAACCTTCTTCTCCCCAAGGGCTTTTCCATTTTAAGAGATGTTCTTTTGGAGCATTGATCCATAGAGCGAAATCAAGGGGATTCTTTTTCTCATCATTCACTTCAACTCGAGCGCCGGAAAGTAGATCCTCAACTTTTCTTCCAGAGAGTTTTCCGTATTCAGGAAATTTTTCTACTGAAAAATAGACTGATCCATTTATCTCATAGGCAAAATCTTTTTTAATCAATTCTTCAACAAATTTTATTATCTGAGCAATATATTGAGTTGGTCGAGGAAAAAAGTTTGCTGGTTTAATATTCAACGCATCAAAATCTTCTTTGGCGGATTGAATATATTTTTCAACGATTTCCATCGGATCAACTTTTTCGCTTTTCGCTTTTTTTTGAATTTTATCTTCTCCGATTTCACCATCTCCTACTAAATGTCCCACGTCAGTGTAGTTCATAATGTATCGAACTTCATATCCAATATATTCAAGATATCTTCGAATTACATCCATTGAGACATATCCTCGTCCGTGTCCAAGATGACAATGGTCATAGACAGTCGGTCCACAAACATACATTCCAATTTTGCCAGTTTCAATTGACTTAAATTCTTCTTTTTCATTGGTGAGTGAATTATATATTTTAAGCATGAATTTTAATTAGGATTTACAGCCATTTTTTCTTTTTGAAGAAAGTAAATAAACAGAGCGCAATAAAAAGCATGAATCCAAGAATAATCCAGAATGTTATTGGTTCTTGGGCGATACTAAACGCTTTAAATGGATGCATGCTGAATATTCCAGTAGTAACAGAAAGAGCAAATGTTACAAGGGAAATTGCTGCAAGAAATCTCATGGTTGCGTTTATCTTATATGAAAGCAATGAGCTGTTTGTATCTTCAAGCGACTCAATAATTTCCTGAGTATTTTCAAGAGTGTTCCAAGCTCGAATATTTGTGCCAATAAGATCTTGGAAATAGTCATTAAGTTCATTTTCAAGAAGTCGATATTTTTTCTTAACAAGTGATTCCAGAATGCTTCTTTGAGGTTTTAAAATTCTTCGGAAAGCAAGAATATCTCTTTTGCTTGCTGAAAGTTCTCTCACCATTTCTTTTTCTTGATTATCAAAAATTCCTTCCTCAATTTCATCTATTTTTTCATTAATATGATCGAGTTTTGGAAAACAGGATGATATTAATTTTTCAAGGATAAAATAGAATAGGAATCCAATTGTTCCTGACATAGCTTTTTGTTTGATTTCATTGTTTTCATTAAAGAGCTTAATAACAGCTTTAAGAGGAATATTTGTTTGAGGATGAGCAGTGATTAAATAATTTTCTGTGATAACAATATCAAGTTCTCCTGAATAGGTCACATTCTTTTTAGTGTCATAAAGTGGAATATGCATTACAATATAGAGGAAGTTATCAAATTCTTCAGCCCGAGGTCTTTGTGAGGGAGTAATGAATTCTTCAAGAATTAAAGGATGGAGATTAAATTTTTCTTTAAGAAATTTAATGTCTTTCTTTTTTGGACTTTGAATATCTATCCAAGTAATGTTATTATGTTTGATAGTTGTCATGTTTTTGATAAGGCGACTCGAACGATTTAAATAACCACTCGAATGACCTAAGTTATTTATTTTTATTTCTTGTATTATAGCATAGAAAAACAAATTCGCTAGTTATGAAAAAAATATTATTAACATTAATAAAAATTTATCAAAAAACCTTGTCACGAGACACGGGCTGGCTTTCATATATTTATAGTGAACGAACTTGCAGGTTTCATCCAACTTGTTCTCAATATACCTATGAAGCAATTGATCGTTTTGGTTCCTTAAAAGGGAGTTGGCTGGGAATAAAAAGAATCGTTCGTTGCCATCCTTGGAGCGAAGGAGGGTTTGACTATGTGCCCGAGAAAAAGAAAGAAAATATCAAAAAAGACCATAAATAGGGTGCTTCTGGAATGTTTGGGAACTTATGAAAAGGTTATTTATTGTTTTTTTTAATGTAAATCATAGCAACAATTGCACCAAAAAGGTTTGCAATAAGGTCGATTGCAGTATTTTCGTATCCTCCAACGCCAGTTTCTGGCATAATCACAGTAGCAATAAACTCAATAATTTCATTGAGAGCTCCAATGCCAAGTCCGGCCATTATCACCACAATTGAAAGTGAAATCCACCCTTTATTTTTTTGAAGACTTGGTTTTAGTAGGTGATATATAAGTAGTGTGGCAATTCCAAATCCAACAAAGTGAACAAGCTGATCGTATTTGAAAATATTATATGGTTCACCAATAATTGGAAATAGCATTAAGCTGTAAACAGTTTTCCCGCCAATAAAAATTCCCCCACCAATCACATGAAGAATTGACCAGGCTGTGAGTCCCCAAAGCAAATCATTCGGGTAATTAACTTTTTTGTTGGTAAAAACTATTAATAGTAGAAAAAAGAGGATTACTCCGATATAAATCAAAAATTCATAGTTTTCTCTTGATAGAAAAATTATTATGAAAATAGCCAAAGCAATTGCGTTAATTGCCAGAATTGGAATTTGAGATTTTTTTATTAGCATTTTTTATTTTTATTGATTATATCTTAATTATATACTATTTTATTTAACTTTAGAAATCCTTGCATTTTTCTTGCTATATTTCTTTAAGTTGCTAAAATTATAAATCAAATAATTGAAAGTTATTAAGGTCTTTAATAATTTAATAACATAAACATAAAAGGCAATGGAGGTGATGATCGTATGATTAAGTTTTCAAATGATAGAGAGATTTCAAGTGTTATTATCTCCACGGCGCTAGGTTTTGGTGGAGATGGGATGTTCCCCTATATATTTCTTCCTCACTATCGAAGGTTATTGAGAATTGTACGATCAAAAGGGATTACAATCTCTTCAAAATCTTCAACTATTAATAAGCTAAGAGGGAGGTTTATTCTTTTTGATCCACGAACTTGGAAGTATATTCAACGATTGCCTGATATGAGCATGCTTAATTCTTATGGGCTTACTAATAATGGGGTTGATTATAATGCTCAAAGAATTGCTGTTGCACATAATGCAGGGTTCAATGTGATTCCTAATTTTTATCCAGAATTTTCTAAGGGACTGAAGTTTGCCATTAAAGAGACTTTAATTGCAATTAAGGTCTATCGGGTTAAGCTGGGCAATAGTTTTTGGATTCTGGAATTAGATGTTTCGTGCTTGAATTCAAATGAAAAAATTAATAAAAATATGAGGCAAGTACTTGCGTTAATTGATGTAATAAAAAAAGAGTGTCCTTGGTTAAAATTGATTATTAAAACTAGCGTTATCCATCCGTTGAGTTTCTATGGGGATCTTGAAAATGCTGGCGTTGATGTGGTTCATTGTTTTAATACCATCCCTCATGATCTTATTTTTCCGAATCAGATTTCTCCATTAGTGCATGTCGGTGGAGGTGGAGTTTCTGGAGGAGCAACATTTTCTTTTGTTTATGAAAAATTGCAAAAGGTTGTTGGTCTGACAAATCTTAAATTGATTTTAGGATGTGGCGTTAGTAATGCTACACGAGCGCGAAAACTTTTTGCGCTTGGTGAGCCAGAAAAAACATCTATTGCTATTTGTACTGCTTTTCTTCGGGATCCTAAGGAGGCAGAAAAAATTCTTAAGTTGAATTAAGATGAGGGAAGGGGGCGTTGAAATATGAATAATGTGATGGAGATGAATCTGGACGATATAGTAAATGAGTTAAGAAGGGCTCATTTTATTGAAGACATTACTCCTTTAATTTTATCAGTAATTAAATATTGGGAAATTAATCCAAGGTTAATTAATCTGGAAAGATTTAATAAACTTCAGGAGAGGCTTAAGGCGTTGCTTAATTAGAGTTAATAGAAAATGAGATTGCTTGAATTCAGGCAATCTCATTTTTCTTAATAAAGATTTATGTGGTTATTTTTTTAAAAGTTTAATTGATTTGATGGTGATGTCTTCTATTGGTTTGTCTTGGGCTTTGGTTTTTACGGCTTCAATTTTTTTAACAATTTCCAGTCCTTCAGTTACTTCTCCGAAATTTGTGTGCTTTCTATCAAGCCACGGAGTTTCTTCGGCGGTTACGATGAAAAACTGAGAACCATTAGTATTTGGTCCAGCATTGGCCATAGCAAGGGAACCGGCAACAAGTTTGTGATTATTGAATTCGTCAGTAAATTTATATCCTGGTCCTCCAGCTCCTGTGCCTTTAGGATCTCCTCCTTGAATCATAAATTCTGGAATAATTCGGTGGAATATGAGTCCGTTATAAAATCCTTCGTCAGCTAATTTCATAAAATTAGCAACGGTTTTTGGAGAATCTTCGTTATAGAATTTAATAGTAATATCACCGAGGCTTGTTTTAATTACAGCACTGTCATATTTTTCTGTGTATTCTTTAACCTCTGCTTCAGTTGGGGCAGTAGCAGTTGATTTTTCTGTGAGTGTGTTTTCCATTTTTTTATTTAGTTGTTTAGAACTTTCCTCAACGAGTTTTTTGACTTCTTCTGCTTCATTTTTGGTTTCTAGTGCTTTATCGCTTACGCATCCAGAAAGCGCAAAAATAGCCAGAAGCATAAACGAGATTTTAATTTTTGTCGACATTTTTACAGATTAATTATTAATTTTATAGTTTCAGTGAATTAAAAGATATACTATCTTTATCTTTTTCACTGAATTTATTTGTGTTTTGAAATATTTAATTAGCTAAAGAGAAGGTATTTGTTGATGTGTTATATCTTTTTTTTCAGAGTTTATGTTCGTGAAAATATTTTAACATATTTATCTTTTTTTTACAAAAACTTTGTATTTTTATGTTATTCAATGTTAATAAATTAAAAGCCGTCTGCAAATTTATAAATGCGACAGCTTTAATTTTTTAATGAAAGGATGAACTCCTCAGTGAGTTTTATGGTTTTTTTACTTACTAAGAAGCCAAAATGTCCTCCAGGGATATTAATTCCTTGTTGTTTTCTTACAATTTTGTCTGTGATTGAATAGAGGGAAAGAGTCGGAATCAGAGAATTTATTTTACAGTTAATCTCATTGAAATTTTTTCCGGATATAATTCGGAAAATAATCCTAATTAATATGTGTATTTCATTGGAACAATGTGGAGTTCCCATTGTAATAATTCCAGCAATTTTTTCAGGATTTTTACTTGCTAATATTTCAGCAATATTTCCTCCAAAACTCCATCCACTTAATACGACAGGACCTAGCTCAGAGTAAACTGAGTCAATAAGAAGAGACATTTCTAAGAAGACATCAGCTCTTCCTTTATTGATTAACCCGCCTCCCCAGCCAAAAGTTCTAGCTCCTTTCAGAGTGAAAACCTCTCTTAGGAAACTCGTAGCGTAATCTCCGAAAAGAAAACCAGGAATGAAAATGATCGGAGGAAGGTCTTGTCTTCCTTTTTTTCTAACTGATTCTCGAATTTCATTCACGAAATTCGGTGAAGCTTTTTGACGCTCTTTTAAAAAGGAGCGCGCTTCTGATGCAAGAAATAGCATAATACATCCTCCTTTTTTTGATTGATTTTTTAAGAACATTCTTTTCGAAACTATTTAAATTTTAGCATGTTTTTAAGAGAAAAAAAAGACTTCCGTGCTTGCTTTTTTTGTAAAATTTGATATTATTTTAATTCGGTTAAAGAGAGAATAATAATTCTCATTTTTGTTCATTTTTTATTGAAAGGAGATTTAATATGGCACAAATTTTGTATCTATTTCCAAAATTTTTAGACGTTGGTTCGTATGGAGCTGCTGTTAATGCTTTACATCTAATTCTTTGCATGCTTGGTTTTGGTGAGGAGTCTGATAATTATAAAATTGAGCGTGATGGTGAATATGGAATGGCAACTGTCAAGGCGGTTAAATTATTACAAGCATTTTTGGGATTCAAAGGGGATGAAATTGATGGTAATTTTGGGCCAAAAACACGGTATATGCTATTTGAAAAATATAAAATCGATATCGATGTCATGCTATTTAGTTCCAAATATGATAATTATACATTATGGTGTAGTCCTGATCATGAAGGTGCGATAAAGTGGGATGGTGAAAGGGAAACCACATAGAAATTTCATCTTGTATGATTTTAAATCAAAACGATCACTGATATTTAAAACAAAATCAGTGGTCGTTTTTTTATACAAAAATATAAAAGAAACCTTTTTTGAAAGGCTTCTTTTTATGATGAAGTATTATGAATAATTTTCGAAATTTTTAATTTCGTAATAATGTCTTTAGACATTTTAACATATTTATCTTTTTCTCCAATCACTAATTTCTACTTTTCCACGACCTTTATTAATGATGGATATCTTTTGTTTTTCTTTCCCCGTCCGCCATCGCGAGTCTGAGCTTTAAAAATAATTTTCTAATCTATTATTCAAAAATCTTCTTCCAAATCCTGTTTTAAAATACTTTTCTCTTTTAATTGCATCTTGCTTACTCAAGCATGCTTCATAATAAATCAAGACAAATGGACGACGACTTACAGTTGACTTCACTTTTCCTTTATTGTGTTGAATAAATCTATTTTTTAAATTATCCGTAAAGCCTATATAAAACTTGTTATCTTTTTTGCTTAATAAAACATAAGTATAAAACATGTTTTTATTTTAGTATCGCTCAAGCGAGGCGGGCGGGCATCCATATTTTTCAATTATTTCTTTGGGAATAGTTATTGAATAACTGTAGGTGCTGGCTTTTTTAAGTTTATGAACATTTTTTTGTTTCATTTTTTATATTTAATTAAATAAAAACTTCTATAGAGACTACTATAGTAGTCTCTATTTTTATTTTTAAATTGATCAGGTTTTTCGTCAATAGTAATAATTACTTTTTTATATTTGACTATTATATCATAGTTTCTAATAATCTAGAACCCTTTTTTTATTCATTTTTTAAATATTTAACTTTGCGATTATATTTTCAAATATTTTTTTAATATCTTTATCAAGCTCAATAACTGGAATCATCTTAACTAAAGCATTGACGAATGACTTACTGTAAGGAATTTCTCCTATTACAGCAATGTTTTCATTTTTAGCAAATTCCTTGATTGTTTCGTAATGTTTTTTATTTAAGTCATATTTATTGATTATAATACTACTTTTAATTTTAAAATGGTTTATAATTTCCAATGCTTTTTTCATATCATAAAAGCTGGAAGGAGTTGGTTCGGTGACTAGGATGCAGTGATCACTTCCTGAGACTGAAGCAATGACAGGACAGCCAACTCCAGCAGCTGAATCAATTAACATGATTTCAGAATCAGGTGATATTTCTTTTGCCTTATTTCTAACTTCCATGACTAATTTTCCTGAGCCGGATTCGCCAATATTTAGTTGAGATGAGGCAATGTAAAAATTATATTTAGTGTTGGTGTAACCAATTTTAGCATTATTAGTACTTTCTAATTTTATGGCACCAACGGGACAAATTATTTCAGCGATTCCACAACCTTCACAACTATGTTTTTTCAAATAGGGCTTGTTATTTTTCCAACCTATAGCATTAAAATAACATGCGTTGTAGCATTTTTTACATGAATTACACTTGCTTAAGTCGAATACAGCTTTTTGATTTGTAGAAATATTTTTCCATTCTATGAAATCTTTTTCTTTTTTTCCAAAAACTAAAGCTAAATTAGGGGCATCTACATCGCAATCGGCTAAAACAATTTTTTGTTTTTGAGACAAAAGAATGCTTAATGAAGCAGTAATACTGCTTTTGCCAACACCTCCTTTTCCTGAAAGAATTGTTACAGTTTTCATTTATTTATCACTTATATGAGTAGATTTATCTAATTTTTTTAATTTATTTTCAATAAAGTCATTAATTGCTTGGTTTATATTATTGGTTTTTACTAAGTAGATATCAACAAAGCTGTCTCTTAGTGTGTGAAATGATATTTCTCCTATTTTTTTAGTTAATAAAATGTTCACTTTTTCATTTAAAATATTTTTAGCGGTTGATAATCCTGCTTGGATTTCTTTTTCTGTATAAGTATTTTTTTTGACATAAGAAGAAGTAATTTTTTTGTTTTTCAAGGAAACAAATAGCAGGTACTTTGCTCTACCAAAATGATCAATAATTTCTGAATCTAATCCACGATCATCAGTTATTGGTATAAGTATTTTTAATGTATCTGGTTCGTAGGGTTCGATATGGATTGCTAGGGATTCAATTTCTGGGAATCTTTTTTTCACTTCTTTCTCGATTAAATCAGAAGTGTCATGTGCTCTGCTAACATTTATATTTCCTAAGAGTTTAATGCTTGATTCACCAAAAACAAAAAGACCAGATTGTCTTAGTTTAAGAGCACTTACTTCTTTAACATTTTTAATTTTCAAAATAGTTTTTTTGACTTTTTTTTCTAGTTCTTCGTCGAGATTAGCGTCCATAAGGGAATAAACTGCTATTTTGGCATTTTGATATCCAATTTTAATTATCATTAGAGATAGTCCCATTCCAATAATACTTTCAATATATCTGATATTGAAATAAGATAGTAAGATTCCACCAAAAATCACTAGTGAGGAGAGCACATCTGTTTTGGATTCTTGGGCATTTGCAATAAGACTTTGAGATTTAATTTCTTTACCAACTTTATCTTCGTAAATTGCTATAAAATATGAAACGAAAGAAGAGACGAGGGGAACCGCAAGAGCAATTAAGGGTAATTCTAAGGGTAAAGATGTCTCGAATAATTTTTTGTAGCTTTCTGTGAAAATTTCATAAGCTGCATAAAAAATAAACAAAGAAGCAATTAAAGTTGCAAAATTTTCTGCTTTATAATATCCAAAAGGAAATTTTTCACTATATTTTTTTTGAGAGATTTTGAGTCCAAACCATGATGAAAATATAGCTATTACATCTATTGCACTATGGATTGCATCAGCAATTAAAAGAAGGCTTCCGGATAAAAAACCAACAATTCCTTTAATAAGAGCAAGAAGAATCGTTGCAATAGTAGCTATTTTTGCAGTCTTTTGTCCTTTTTTTAAAATATCTTCTTTATTGGACATAGTTTTTTATTATTTTAATTATATTTTTATCTTGGATAGGCTTTCCAGCTGAGTATCTTAAAGCAATATCTTTTGAATAAGGAATTTTTGCAATTATTTGAGTATTAAATTCTTTAGCTAAAGAAGCAATTTCTTTTTTGTCTCCAATGTTGGCACGATTTAGTATAATATTAATATCTTTATTTATTTCTTTTGAAAGCTGTAATATTAATTTAAGGTCATGAGAACCTAATGGCGTTGGCTCGGTAACGGCAAAAATTTGATCGCATATTTCTAGTGCTGCAATAACTGGACAATGAATTCCAGCGGCAGTATCTATTATGATATAATCATAATCTTTTTTTCTTTGTGCGATTATCTTATTTAATGAATTAACGATAAATTCAGAAACTGGCTCATTAGTTTTTAATTCTCCAGATAAAAGGTCTATATTATGATTTGATCCAGTGTATATATTTCCGATTTCTTTCTTACTCCAACTAATCGCTTGATTGGGACATTTCAAGAGACAGGCTCCGCAACCATTGCATTGTTGCTGAGTGAAGATAGGTTTATTATTTTTGATTGAGACAATTGCTTTGGTTTTGCAAACTGTTCCACATAATCCGCATTGAGTACATTTTTGGAAATTCCATTTTGGGATTCTTTGTTCTATTTTTTTAAGTAATATTCTTTTAATATTCAAAAGTAAATGATCATTAGGGCAGTCTACATCAGCATCAACTAAAAGTACTTTATATTTTTTGGATAATTCATAAGCTAGGGCAGTAGCTACTGTTGATTTACCAGTACCACCTTTCCCCCCTGTTATCCCAATAACTTTCATAAAAGTTAGTTAATAATAAAGATTTTTTTATCTTGTCCTTTTGGAAGATTTATTTCATTAATCATTTCTGGAAGATCTTCTTTAATTTTTTCTAAAGTTTTTAAAATATCTTTTTCTCGAGAAACAACTGGAACGAATTTTTTCCTCATTCTTGTGATATTAGGCCCCATCACGAAAGCTACTAAAATAGAGATATCTTGTAGGACAGTAGAGATGCTTCTAGCTTTCTTAATATCTCCATGTTCCTCTTCATCTTCGGAGTTATTTTCTATTTTTTCTACAAATTCAATGTTTTGACTTTCTGAATCGTATTCATATATTAAAAACTTACTTGAATCTCCAAAGTGGTTATTAGTAAAGTTTTCTCCGTCATCAGTACCACAGGCAATTTTTAGTTTCATGAATTATGAATTATTTTTTATTACAATACAAGCATTGTGAATACATTCCATGTTATTTTTTTTGCAATATTCAATTGCTTTTTTACTTTCACTTCCTGGTTGCATCCAGACCTTATTAATATTTATTTTTTTTGCATCTTGCAAAATTTTCTCTGTTACAATTGGTGGAACAACAAAAATAATAACGTCTATTTTAAAATCAATATCTAGGATGTTTTGATATGTTTTTAATCCTAAAATTTCTTTTTCTTTTAAGTTTATAGGAATTACATTATATCCTGAATCTTTTAGGTCTTTAAGGACTTTGTAGCCATATTTTTGCTTATTTTTCGTAGCACCGACAATAGCATAAACATTATTTTTGTTTAACATTTTTTATAATTAGTGTCCACAAGAAGTATCCAATTTTTTCAAATTATCAAAATTATCTATAATTTCTTTTACAATTTTATATGGACCTGACCTTAGTTCTATGTTGTTTTTTGTAAATAGTTCGAGTGCTCTTCCTCCCATATCTTGAGCAAAAACAACCGTCGGATTCATGTTTTCAATAATTTGATCAACTGGAGATTTTTCTACGTTTCCATGGTCTAGATTGTTTTCTATGATTTTTAAATCTTTATTATTAAAATCATAAAGACCAAAATAGGGAGCATGACCAAAGTGAAGAGAAACTTCTGAGTTTTCTCCTTCATTGCTTAATAAGGGGATAAATAATCTTTGAGATTGATTGTCCATGTTATTTGGTGTCGTTAATATAATTATCCAGTGCTGTTTGTACTGTTCCTGAAGTTTTTATAATTTCAATCCCTAGTTGGTCTAATATGGCATTAGATTTAGGACCAACATCGTAGGTGAGTATGACATCGGCATCTAACTTGCTAACTTGTTCTGCGGCAGCTATGCCAGCGCCACTACCTTGTTCGGCTCCTGCGTTTTTTACAGACTTAGTATTTAATATTTTTCCATTTTCTACTTCAACTAATGTAAAAAATTTACATCTACCGAAGCGAGGATCTATTTCTGACTCTAGTCCTTCACTTATTGAAGGAATACAAATTTTAACGATGTTGTTTTCTTTGTTCATATTTTTTTGATAAATATTGATATTAAAAATAATAATGTGCTTGAAAGAATAATCAAAATACCGGCGGGTAAGGCAGTGAATTGAAAAATAGTTAAACCAATAATTGAGGCTAGCATTCCGAAGAATAAAGAAAGAATTACATATAATTTATTCGAACTAGATAAATTTTTTGCAGTAGCAGTTGGTATTGCCACTAGAGCAGCAGTAAGCAATGCGCCGACTAAATTGACTCCTAGTGCAACAACTATTGCGATAAGAATTAAGTAGATTAAATTATATTTTTTTATATTTACCCCTTCTATCTTAGCTAAGTCTTCCGAAACACTAATTAACATCATTTTAGGGAAAATCATTTTAGTTATTAGCATAACAAATAAACATAATAAAACGGTAATAAGTGTTTCTTGCCATCCTATAGTTGTAATATTTCCTACTAAAGCAATCTCGGCTTGTTCTATGGGTAAAAACAAAAAACCAATAGCTACTCCACTAGCAAAAACTATTGCGGTTAAAGCTTCGGTGGGTAATTTTGTTTTTACTTCTAATAACCATATTAAAAATATTCCTAAAATAATGAATGGAAAGGCTCCTAGGGAAATATTAAAGCCAAAAACTAAAGCCAAGGCAACTCCTGGTAGCGCTAGGTGACCAAGAGGACCAGCAGCTAATGCCATCTTTTTTTGTAACATTAATGCTCCAATGTAGCCCGCAGTACCACCAATAGAAATACCGCTTATTAAACTTAATAAAAATTGATTTGTCATATTTAGTGAGTGTGTTTATAGAATTTAATTGGCATATCGTAGAGTTCTTCTAGCATTTCTGGAAGCAAGACTTCTTTCGGAGTTGAATGACAAATATTATGTCTGCTTACACACAAAACATTAGTAGAGTATTTATAAACTATATTGAGATCGTGAGTAATTAGGATAATTGTGACTTTTTTTTCTTTCCAAATTTTATACAATAAATCATAAATAGTTTTTTCTCCTCCTATGTCAATTCCTGTTGTTGGCTCATCAAATAATAATACGCTGGGTTCATTAGCTAGAGCCCAAATTAGAAGCATTCTTTGAAATTGACCGCCTGATAAATCTCCAATTAATTTTTTTAAAATATTTTTCTTTAACCCTACTAATTCTAGTAAATTAATTATTTTTTTATTATTAACATTCTTTAAACTTAGAAATTCTATAACAGTTAAAGGTAAATCTTCTACCTTTAACTGAGTTAAGCTTTGAGGCAAGTATCCAATCTTAGCCTTTTTATTCCAGTTAATATTGCCTTTGTATTGAGAAATTAAACCAAGCAAGCTTTTTAGAAGAACTGTTTTCCCGGCTCCATTTGGACCAACAATAGTTAGAAACTCACCTTCATTAACTTTGAAAGTCAAATCGTTAATAACCTTTTCATTATTAAATTCAATGGTTAGATTGTTTACTTCTAGAATATTATTCACAATTTAAGCTTACTTTTTTAAAACAATTCATATAATGCAGTGCAATTATTTGGATTAATAATGAAAATATAATTATTGGAATACTATATTTATTTAAATAACTAAGGACAAATCCAAGTAAAAACATTGCTATTATGCCACCTGTCATGGACGCATTATAAATTGGAACTTCAAAGAATAGTGTAAAAATTATAAAAAATATTTTTTCATGAACTTGATTGTAGCATTTTTGTTTTTAAAAGAATAGTTATTTATCTTTTAAGATTTCTATAGTTAACTTTACCTTTTTTTTCATACCAACCTTTGGGACAAAAGATTCCATTACGTCTCCGAAAGTTTTTTCTTTATCTTCAAATCCAATGTGTTGGTATTCTTTATCGCCTAATTTTTCTATTCTATTGAAGAGACTTCCTTTTATTGTTTTTTTCATAAAAATTATTCTATTTTAATAAGAAAAGAGAAGTGAGACTCTTTTAATAGCGCTTTATTTATGGCTATTTTCTGCCTCTACCCATTCCTCTCCCTTGCCCAAATCCTATACCTCTTCCTTGACTATTTCCTTGGTTTCGTCCAAGACCTCTTCCCTGACCATTTCCCTGATTTTGTCCAAGACCTCTTCCTTGCCCTCCTTGACCACGTCCAAAATTTGTGTTTTGATTTTCATCTTTTTCTAATTTTGTACCGGTGTCTTGAGTTTCTTCTATTTGATTTGAATCTATATTTTTATCTCCAACAAATTTGATGATATTTATTGGACATGCCGTCATTGCTTCTTCTAGGCAGTTCGCATCATTATTTTTTATTACTGCTTTATTATCAATCATTTCAATTCCGTCTGGACAAGTTCTAGCACAAATTCCACAGCCAATACATTTACTTTGATCTATTTCTACATTCATGTTTTTATTATTTAATTTATTATTATCTTTATTGCTTTGCCGTTAATAAGGGCGTCTGACATTTTTTGGTAAGCTGTCGATAAAATTCTTTGAAAGGTGCTTTGAGAGGTTTTCATTTTTTTTGCACATTCAGTTTGGTTTAATTTTTCAATATTTTTCAATCTTAAACATTCAATTTCTTCAGCAGTTAATTCAATTTCTTCTAATATTCTCATTGGAATGCCACGAGGCTTAAAGTAGTCTACTGCAAGATCAAAATTTATATGTCTATTTAACCTTGGTCTTCCAGCTTTTCGATTGATAAAATAGTTGTCTTTTTTTATGTCCATGGTTAATGTAATTTATAGGGGGAAATAAGAATACTTAGTTTAAATTTTTAGCAAAATAGTATATATATGAATATATACCTATAATTCATTACAGTCAATAGTGTAACTTATTTCATATTAAAGGAGGGAATTTTAAGAAATCAAAAAAGCCTTTTAAAAAAGACTTTTTTGTGATGCGAGGACGACCGGACTCGAACCGGCGACCTATTGCGTGACAGGCAATCGCTCTAACCAGCTGAGCTACGCCCCCATATTCAACAGTTAACTTTTTACAATTAACAATTAAAAACTTACAATTAACAGTTTACAACTGATTCTTAATTAAGTTAATTGGAATTTATCCGCCTCTGGCGAATTTGGGTATATCTTCGCAAAACTTCTCTGTAAAACACTGCTAATCATACACGAGTTTTTTAAAAATGCAATAGATGGACATTTTTGATTTTTTGGAATTTTATTACAGGCTATTGTTTATTTTTTTGAAAGAAATAATTTTCTTTTGAGTACTACTATATGTAGCGCCTATTCGATTTTGGCGAAGCTTTGCAAGTAGAGTCTTTTGATTTTCTTGTGATAGCCGAAAATATTATTTCTTATTGTCTCAAATGGTAAATGATTTTCAGAGGGACAATAGGGGAATAAGCATGTTCTGTGTCAATGATATGGAATGTGTGTTTTTTTTAAATTTTAGTTTAATTATTAAATGTCATTATTGGCATTTTTTTGTAGGTTAAGATTAGAGTGCTAATAATAAAAATTCAAGTGATTGACGGAAGTGATCATTCGTGCTAGTATTTTTATTTGGCGAATGTATTTTGAAAATTAACAATTTTTAAAGGGAGAGGATTTAATTCTATGTTGAAGCCTGCATCGGAAAATGGGAAGCTTGAAATTGTTAGGGAAAAAATTAAAAAACATGAAATTAAAGTTGTTATTATAGAAAAAAATGACTTTTTATTGGTTTGTGGAGAGAAGAAAGAGGTCTTTAAGGCTCTTAATTGGTTTCAGAAAGAAAAGTTTTTTAGAGATGTTCAGATTTTTGTTTCTGATTTTGGAAAGCTAATCGAGCTTTCTTCCAAGGAAATTCATCAGGGATGGAGGGAGAAATTTCGAGATAAGACTAAAGTTGTTGATGAGGTTTTTAAGATTACTTTTCATTTTGAAGCTCAAATTAGAAGAGTGATTCTTTTTTTAGGATTAAACAGAACTCCTGCCAGAAATTTAATTGCAACAAGAAAAGGAAAAATAATTGCGGAATGTGTTCCACGACGAAAATCTTGCCAAATTTCTTTTGTCTTTTCGTCAAAAACAGATGGACATGTTAAGAATATAGTTTTTTTGCCTGGTTTAATGGAAATTGAAATAAAAAAAACAGCCTAATAAAATTGGGCTAGATTGAAGAATAAAAAAGGACCAGTGAATAATTCACTGGTCTTTATTTAAATACAAAAAATAAATCTATTTCTCTTTTCGTTTGGCTTGAATCCTTTCATTTTCAGTGAGATGTTTTTTTCGAAGACGAACAGATTTTGGAGTAACTTCAAGGTATTCATCTTTTGAAATTATTTCAAGTCCAGTTTCAATAGTAATCTCTTTTGGAGGAATAAGTTGAATAGCATCATCATTTCCAGCGGATCGCATATTAGTAAGTTGCTTTCCTTTAGTTGGATTAACAGCAATATCCTCTCCTCGAGAAGTGTTACCGATTACTAATCCTTCATAAACTTGGGTGGCAGCTCCAATGTAAAGATCTCCTCTTTGTTGAAGATTGAAAAGTGAAAATCCAAGTGCTTTTCCGCTAATCATTGAGACCATAGAGCCAGTTTCTTTTCGTTTAATTTCTCCGGCAAATGGACGAAATTCTAAGAAGCGATTGCAAAAAATTCCTTCACCCTTAGTATCAACAATAAATTGCCCTCGATAACCAAGAAGTCCTCGTGTCGGGATTTCAAAAAGCATTCTTGCAATTCCATTTTTTTGTTTCAGATCAATCATAATCCCTTTTCTTTTTCCAAGTTTTTCAATAATTGTACCAGAATGTTCTTCGGGTACTTCAATCGTAGCTTCTTCGAATGGTTCAAGTTTTTGGCCGTTTTCTTTTTTGATAATTACTTTTGGTTGCGAAACTTGAATTTCATATCCTTCACGTCGCATGTTTTCAAGAAGAATTGCAATGTGGAGCTCTCCTCGTCCAGAAACTTCATAATGTTCATTTGAAGAGAAATCAATTTTTAAGCCGACATTAACTTCAAGTTCTCTTTCAAGTCTTTCTCTGATTTGAATGTTTGTTACAAATTGTCCTTCTTGACCAGCAAAAGGGGAAGTATTTACAAGAAAGTTAAGAGAAATAGTTGGTTCGTCAATATTAATATTTGGTAAAGGTTCTTGGTCAGGAGAATCGCAAATTGTTTGACCAATATAGACATCTGAAAGACCAGCAATCATTACAATGTCACCAGCCTCAGCTTGTTCAATTTCTTTTCTTTCAGTTCCATGAAAGGTGAAAAGTTTTGTTATTTTTCCTTGTGAGGTTTCACCGGTTGATTTTTTAATTAAAACAGTTTGTCCATTTTTAATAATTCCTTCATATACTCGAGCGATAGCAAGTCTTCCTAGGAAGTTGTCGTAAGCGAGGTTAAAAGGTTGAATCTTTAGAGAAGCTTTTGCAGTTTCCTCTTTTGTTTTTGATGCAATTGGAACTTCCTTAATGATTGTTTCAAGCAGAGGAGTAAGATCACTTGATTCGTCTTTCATTTTCATTTTTGCGATTCCTTCTCTTGCAATGGAATAGAGAGTCGTGAAATCAAGTTGTTCGTCGTTTGCTCCAAGGTCAAGGAAGAGTTCGTAAACCATTTCTACAACCTCCTCTGGTCGAGCGGCTGGTTTATCTATTTTATTTAAAACGACTATTGGTTTAAGACCAAGTTCTAATGATTTTTTGAGAACAAATCTAGTTTGTGGCATTGGACCTTCTTGAGCGTCTACAACAAGTATGACAGAATCAATTGCTCGGAGCACTCGTTCTACTTCTGATCCAAAGTCAGCATGTCCAGGAGTATCAACAATGTTGATTTTTGTATCTTTATAATTAATTGAAGTGTTTTTTGAGTAAATCGTGATTCCTCGTTCTTTTTCGAGGTCGTTGCTGTCCATTGATGAATCGTCGGAAATCATTCCGGTTTGTTTCATGAGGGCGTCGGTTAGGGTTGTTTTCCCGTGGTCAACATGAGCGATGATGGCAATATTTCTGATTTCCATAAATTTTTGTGTTAGTAGTGCTTATTATGTCTAGTTAAAGTTGAAAAATAATTATTTTCTTACTAAATAAAACTTCAATCTCTTTATATTTTCATTGGGAGTTTTCTTACGTTCGAAAATAATCATTTTTCAACTTTTGAAACTTTGATTGGTCAGTGCTTTATTCCTCAAAAAAAATAAACCCCACAGTATGGTTGACTTGCGGAGTTCTGCAAGATATTAGATGAGAAAAACACTAGAGTTATTATATATTTTTATGACTAATTGTCAATGTTTTTCTGTGGAAATAAAAAAAGAGCCTTATAAATTAGAATCAATTTATAAGGCTCTAGACAGGAAGAGTAAAAAAGGAGAGAGTCCTTGAATGTTTTTCCTGGGATGCTTTTAGCTAAAAGCTGGATGTGAATTAGAATAATCACTACCGGTTGAAAATTCTAATTCACACCACTGTTCATCAAAAAAGGAGTACTTCCAATATAGCAGTTTGTTTTATTTTGTCAATAGCTATGTTTTTTTTGTGAGATATGATATAATGTTTTTAGTAATAAGATGTAAATAATTAATTACGTAATTAAAATAAAATGAAAAAAGTTTTATCAATTGCAGTTGTTGCAATTGCAGTAGTCTTTATTGGAGGTTGTTCTGTGAATAAGAATGATGACAATAAACAACAATTAGATCAATTAGTTAATAAAAGTGATTCTTCTGAAAAAGACGATGGGATGATGGGTGGAATGATAGACCAACTTGCAAAAATTAAAAAGGGAGAAAGTATGAAGTGTGTTTATACAATTGATATGGGAAACGGTGAAGTTAAGACAGAATCTTATGTTCAAGGTGAGAAATTTAAATCGATTACTACGATGGATGTAGGTGAAGAAATGAAAACTTATGCAATTTTTGATGGTAAAAATCAGTACAGCTGGGTTGAAGGAAAAACTGAGGGATTCAAAATGAGCATGGATTGCATGGATGATATGGGAGATCTTTATGGGGAAATGGATGAAACAGAAGATGAGGATTCAAATGAGGTCATGGAAATAGATGATATGTTTGAAAATGCGATGGATATTGATTGTCAGCCAGTTGGTAAGATCGATTTTACAATTCCTAGTAATATAACCTTCGTTGATCAATGTGAGATGATGAAGGATCAAATGAAACAAATTGAAGAATTAGGAGGGGCTTTACCAGCAGGCTTTGAAATTCCGGTAGAAATGGAATAAGCTAAATTGTTTGAAATTAAACTACCTTGATTTAGATTGAGGTAGTTTTTTAATAATGAAATAAAATATTTTTATTAGTACGTATTTACATTGCTTGGCTAGATTAAGTTTTTTTAGTCTTTTTAACTGTTTACAAAATTGTTCTAGCATGCTATATTAATCCTTCTTATATTTTAGTAATTAATTTATTTTTAGACTATGAATCAAGACTTACAAAAGAGTTCTCGAAAGAGAAAACAAAATATAATTGCCATAACAATTTTAGTTGTAGGTACGATCTTAGCATTTATCATTTTTGGATCAAAAAATAAAGATAACCTTATTGAAGAGCCAAAACCGATTTTAAAAGAAGTCGAAATAATTAATCTTACACAAGGTCAACAATCGATTGCTTATTTAGAAAAAACAATTGAACTTGGTTCTAATCAGTCGGCAGAGGTGATAGCGGAATATTCTGGTCGAGTTACTGGGGTTAATTTTAATGTTGGAAATTATGTTACTGAGGGAAAAATTTTAGTAGAGTTTGATCAAAGTAATTTGATTAATAGCTCGAAAGTTTCTTTTGATTCAGCTCAAAGAACTTATGAATTAGCGAAAAAAGGGTTGAGCGATGCAAAGGATTCTGCTGAAAAAACAGTTGACCTTGCAGGTAATGAGATTGATCTTGCGAAGCTTCAATTGAAACAAGCAAAAGACAGTGATGATAATGATACAATTGATTTAGCAGAGGAGGGACTGAAAACTGCTAGAGATCGAGAGGATCAAATAGAGATTTCTGCTGATGCCGGAATTAATTCAGCAAAAATCCAACTTGAACAATCTAAACTTCAACTCCAACAAGCGAGGATTGGTTTTGATAAAACATTAGTAAAAGCACCAATTAGCGGATATGTGATTTCTAAGAAAGCATCAGAAAATGACTATTTAAATGCGGGTCAGTTAATAGCTCAAATTTCAAGTGGCGGAAAATTACAAGCAACCGTTTATTTAAATAAAGCTGAAGTTTCAAGAATTGTTAAGGATGATTCTGTAAAGATTTTACATCAAGGTGACGAGATAATTTTAGCTAACATAAAAGGAATTGCTGATATTGCTAGCAGTGATAACCAAAGATTTGAGGTATTGATTGAATTGGACTCAGAAAATCAAGACTTAGTTAATCAAAATGTAAGAGTTGAAATTCCATTAGAACTTGAAAATAATGGAGGATTTTTTGTTCCATTAAAAGCAGTTAATGTTGGTCAAAAAAGAAATGAAGTTTTTATTGTTAAAGATGGAAAGGCGATGTCAATTGAAGTCGAAATGGGGCAAATAGTTGGAGAGAAGGTAGGGATTCTAACAGGACTGAGAGACGGGGATAGTTTAATTGTTAGTGGTAATAGAAAAGTTCGAGATGGAGAAGAAGTAAATGTTGCAGAATAAAAAAAATAGAAATTTAATAATAGAACACTATGGATTTAGATTCATCTAATAATAATTTTCGAAAAGAAAGAGAAGAGCAAATTGAGAAAGCTAAGAAATTCGAAAAGTCTCCTTGGGTTTTTTTGATTAAAAAAAGCCGGCTAACTTACTTGATAATAGTCTTTCTTTTATTGTTTGGAATTTTAACAATTGGTAATTTGCCAAGAGAACTGCAACCAGAAGTGGAAATTCCTTACGCGATTATTTTTACTGGATATCCGGGGGCTTCTCCTGTTGATGTTGAAAAACAAATAACAGAAAAGATAGAGAATCAAATAACAACACTGAGTGGAATAAAAGAAGTTAATTCCACTTCTTCTTTGGGGACTTCAATGGTTACTGTTGAATTTAATGCAGATGAAAATTTAACTGATTCAATTAGAAATCTTAAAGATGAAGCTCGAAAAGTTCAAAGTGATTTACCAGAGGACGCTTTTGATCCAGAAGTCATTGAGCTTAGTCTTTCTGATCAGCCAATATTCATTACTGTTTTAAGTTCGAATCAATATGATATTTCGGATTTAAAAAAGTTTGCTGAAAGTTTAAAGGGAGAGCTTGAAGGAATTCCTTATGTTTCTGAGGCAAAAGTTGTTGGTGGATTAGATCGATTAGTAAGTATTGAGGTTGATCAAAATTTTTTAGCTCAGAAAGGACTTTCAGTATCTCAGATTATTACTTCTGTTTCTGCTAACAATGTGAATTTTCCACTGGGTTCAATCGAACTTTCTGATTCATCTTATTCTTTAAGAATTGAAGGGGAATTTAAAACTGCAAATGAGATTGGAAAATTAGTAGTAGGGAATGTTAAAGAAAAGCCAATTCTTCTTGAAGATGTTGCTCGTGTCGAGGACGGTTTTTCAGAAGAAGCTTCTATTTCAAGACTGTCTGTCAATCAACAAGCGCCCGAGGAGTCAGTTTCGATTCAAGTTTATAAAAAAACGGGAGGTGACATTACGAAAGTTGCAGAGGAGGCAAATCGTGTGGTCGTTGCTGGGAAGGGAATTGATTATCCCGAAGATGTAAATGCCACAATAACTACGAACAGTGCTGATTTTATTAATGAAAGCATCAAGACTTTAATGACTAATGGATTGCAGACAATTCTAATTGTCTTGATTTTACTTTTTTTGTTTTTAGGATGGCGAGAGGCTTTAATTGCTGGACTGGCTATTCCTTTTTCCTTCTTTATTGCTTTTATTGTAATGGCTTCTGTCGGAGAAAGTTTGAATTTTTTGTCATTATTTGCTTTGGTTTTAGCCCTGGGTCTTTTAGTGGACTCGGCTATTGTTATTGTCGAAGGAATGTATCAGAAAGTTGGTGAATACAAAATTGGTGGATATCAGGCAGCGATTTTAACAATCAAGGAATATGCTTCGCCTCTTTTATCAGGAATGTTGACGACAATTGCAGTGTTTTTCCCTTTGATGTTTATTGAAGGAATTATTGGAGAATTCTTGAAAACAATTCCGATTGTTGTTATTGCAACTTTGATTGCGGCTCTTTTTGTTTCCTTAACTATTGTCCCTTCAATTGGAGCATTGGTATTCAAGCCTCGTAAAAGAAAAATCGAAAAAATACCAGAAGATTTTATAAAAGAGATTGGTCTTTGGGGTAAATTTAAAAAAAGATGTAAATCAAGAGCTCGAGAAGAAAGAATTGCAAGCAAAGTTTTTAATAAAATTGCGGACAAATATTACGAAGTATTGCCAAGAATAATTGGAAGTAAAAAAAATCGGAAAATCGTAATTTTTTCAGTGATTGCATTATTTGCTTTTAGTCTTTATTTGCCAATTAGTGGAACCCTTAATATAGAATCATTTACTTCAACTGATGCAGAAACTTTTGCTATTAATATTGAAATGCCAGAAGGAACTTTATTAGAAGAAACGGATAGAATTACTGCAAAAGTGGAAAATGTTATCTTAGAAGAAGCAGAAGTTGTTAACTTTGTTACTAGTATTGGTTCTGGTTCAGGGAGTTCTATGGGAGGAAGCAGTCAAGAGAATGCTTCTTTTATACAGGTTAATTTAACAGATAAAGACAAGAGAGATAAAAGAAGTTTTAAAATCGTTAGTGATTTGAGAAAAAAAGTTCTTAGTGAAGTAACTGAGGCTAGCATTGATTTTTCAGAAGAACAATCTGGTCCTCCTGGGGGAGCACCGATTGAGATGCGAGTAATAGGTGATGATCTAGAAGTTCTAGAGAGTCTTGCTGAGCGAGCCAAGAATGAACTTAGTCAAATCTCAACTGTGATTGAAGCAGAGACAACGGTTGAATTTTCTCCTGGAGAATTTGTTTTTACTCCCAATAAAGACATTTTAGCGAGAGAGGGATTATCAGTGGCTCAACTTGCACAGCAACTTCGAAATGGAATTTCAGGAAACAATGATTCTCAGATAATAAAGGATGGAGATGATCTAGATATTTTAGTAAAATACGAAAAAGACCAATTATCCTCTTTTAATGATTTTGGCGCCATCATTGCGAATACGCCTTCTAGTAAACAATATTCCTTGTCGGAATTAGGTACTATTAAGCTGGAGCCTTCTTTGTCAAAAATAAATCGAAAAGATAAAGAGCGAGTTGTAACAGTTACCGCGAAAACTGACGGAGGGAATGCGACTGAAATATCGCAAGAACTGAAAGAAAAATTAGCACAAATGGATTTGCCGGAAGGATATAGATTTGATTATGGAGGTGAATCAGCTGAGTTACAAGAGGTGTTTATGGATATGTTTTTGAAAATGATTATTGGAATAGTTTTAATACTATTTATTCTTGCAGTTCAATTTAATTCCTATCGACAAGTATTAGTGGTTTTGTCCACTATACCGCTGGCGATAATTGGAGTCTTTATTTGCATGACAATTGCAAGGCTAACTATTGATATTCCAGCTTTTATTGGAATTGTTTCATTGGCGGGAATCGTGGTTAATAATGCGATTATTCTTATTGATCAAATTAATAAAGAAATTGAAAAAGGAGTGGAGTTGGTTGAAGCCGTTAGTCTTTCTGGGAAAAGTCGTTTGCGACCAATTGTTCTGACTTCTGTCACCACCATCTTTGGTCTTTTGCCACTTTCAATTACTCAGCCTGATTGGAGAAATATGGGGTTCACTATCATTTTCGGACTGGCTTTCTCAGTGGTTTTAACTCTAGTTGTTGTTCCAACAATTTTTGTTAACTTTTATCATAAAAAGATAAAATAATATTTATTGCAAACCAGCCTTAAAAATACTATTATGAGGATAATAGTATTTTTTTGTAATGTGATCAGTTTTTAGAGTTTAGAGCGCTTTTTATATTTTTATAAACTTTTTTTGGTTGTTATTTCTGCACTCGCCTCCGCGAGCATAAACTCTGACAGGAATCTATTAGAAGAATAGCATTAACTTGTTTTTTACGTTAAATAAAGGGCTCCCAAAGTCTTTGCAAAAACTTGACAGGCGGTTTAATTAGATTTATAATAAGAATACGTTTCTTTAATTCATAAAAATTAATGACTAGAAGGAATGAATTATATTGATTTTCGAGAAAAAATGAAAAATTTTCCTCTTTTTGAAACAAAAGAGCTAAGACTTATTTTTAAAGATAATTTTAATAAGTCGTTTTTGAATAATCTTAAGAATTGGGAAGAAAAAGAGTATTTAATTAATCTTAGGAAGGGCTTGTATTTGCTAGGAGAATTTAAAGGTGAAATTGATCCTCTAGTGCTAGCTTTAAAGATTTATTCCCCATCTTACGTTAGCTTGGAAATGGCACTTAGTAGTTATGGGATTATTCCTGAATCAGTGTTTACTGTTACTTCGGTTTCTTCTCGTAAAACAAAATTTTTTGAGAATAAATTTTTTGGCAAATATTGTTATCAGAAAATTAAAAAAGAAGCTTTTGGTGGATTCGAAACTAGAAAATTCCAGAATATCTCATTTAATTTTGCCCTTCCAGAGAAGGCACTTGTTGATTTTTTATACCTTAATCGAAATATCTTGGATGGTTCCAGGGAAAATTTTGAAAGCTATCGTTTTAGTAAGGAGTTTAATTATAATAAAAAGAAATTAAGAGATTTTTCTGAACTTTTTGAAAACAAAAAAACTATTTTTTTAACAGATAATTTTATCAGATACTATGCTTCCAACTAAAGATTTTTTTAAAGATTACGCTAAAAAAGTTAATATTCCTTTTCAGGAAAGGAGCATTTTAAGAGAATATCTTCAAACTCAAATTCTTCGAGAATTGTCTTTAAGTGATTACAATGATCAAATTTCTTTTTTAGGTGGAACGAGCTTAAGGTTTGGCTATCATATTAATCGTTTTTCTGAGGACCTTGATTTTGATTTAATAAAGAAGGACGGGTTTAGTATTGATTCATTGGGAGAAGAATTGTTTAAAAAGATTACGTTAAAAGGCTTTAAGGTCGACATCAAAGTAAAAACAACGAAAAATATTTTTATTATTTATTTTAAGTTCAGAGAAGTCTTAAAGGAATTTAATCTTTCAATGATGGATGATCAGAAGCTTTCTATCAAGTTTGAAATTGATTTTGATCCATACAAAAACATAAAAACAAATATGATTTTTGTTGATAATTTTAATGAAAGATTTCCATTATTATTCAACACTATTGATACAATCTTTGCTCAAAAAATCTTGGCGCTTTTCCATCGTCCTTATCAAAAAGGGAGGGATTTCTATGATTTGATTTGGTTCATGGCACAAAGAGACCTTGAGCCTCGTTATGCAATTTTGCAGGAAAAGGGTCATGAAATTAAGAATAAGGAAGAATTGGTTGTTAAAATAAAAAAAGTTATTTCTAATCTTGATCTTAAAAAAGCATCGAAAGATGTTGAGCCTTTTCTTTTTTATCCAGATCAGGCAAAATGGATTCTAGATTTTGAAAAATATCTTGATGATTTTTTAAAGAGATAAATTAAATAGTTTTTGATTATGAAGAAAAGTCCATCTTTTGATTTAGATAAAATTAAGCATATTATAGAAGTATAAAAAATAAAGATTTAGTTGGAATAAAATGTAGCTACAGAGCTGGCTCTGTAGTTAGGAGGATATAAGAAAATAACCCCGGTTGAATAATGCGGAGTACCGCAATTTAACGGGACAAGTAAGAATATTATGCATTATAAAGAATCTGAAAAAATTGAATTGAAATCTTCTCTTTCGGAATGGAAAGAGTCAATTATCGCACTTTGCGCTTTTGCCAATAAAAATGGAGGAAAAGTGCTTATTGGCATAGATGATAGCGGAAAAAACGTCGGAATTCAGATTGGAAAAGGTGCGATTGAAGATTTTGCCAATAAAATCAAAAACAACACCGATCCAGTATTGTACCCCTCAATAAATGTTAAAACTTTTGGTCTTGGGGAAATAATAGAAATCGAAGTTTCTGAGTCTGATAATAAGCCAGTTTTTGCTTTTGAGCGAGCATACACTCGCGTGGGAAAAACTTCGCAAAAACTTTCCATGGCAGAGGTGCGAGAGTTGATCAAGCGCTATGCCATGCCTGACATGGACCAGCAAGCAGTGAAAGGAATGAAATTTGATAAATTGGAAATGGACGAAAAGTTTGAAAAGAAACTTAAAATTTATACTAAAAACAAGCAAGAAGTCGCATATGGAGAATATCTTTGTTTGGTGAAAAAAAATGAATTATTTCATAATGCTGTCATCAAGGCTGCTCGCTTCAAAGGCGTTAGTCCGGTTGATTTTATTGACGAAATTGAATTTGATGGCTCACTTCTTTCTGCACCGAATAAGGTCATGGCTTTTATCCAGCGTCACATTAACAAGCAAATCCGTATCACAGGAAAACCAGAGCATGACGAAATTTGGGATTATCCGCTTGAAGCCTTGCGTGAAGCGGTTATGAATGCCATTGTTCATCGCGATTATGTCGATGCTGGAAATATTCAAATCAGAATTTTCGATGATCGAATTGAAATTTGGAGCCCAGGACTTCTGCCTAAAGAAATAAAAGTAGCGGAAATTTATCGAGAAGCTCGTAGTGTTCCGCGAAATAAATTGATTATGGGGATTTTTCATAAAGCCGGTCTGATTGAAAATTGGGGAACTGGTTTTCAGCGAATGCGCCAACTTTGCCTGGAAAATGGAAATCCTGACCCGGAATTTTCTGACAGGTCAGTTGCTTTTGTGGTGTCTTTTGAAAAAAGAAATATCCCTGAAAAGTTGGGTGAAAAGTTGGGTGAAAAGTTGGGTGAAAAGTTGGGTGAAAATCAAATAAAAATCATTGAGATGCTAAAAAGCAATCAAAGCATTACAATCCCTGAGCTGGCTGGTAAGCTAAAGATATCAACAACTGCTGTGGAAAATAATCTGGCAAAATTAAAAGAAAAAGACCTAATTAAAAGGGTTGGACCAGATAAGGGTGGACATTGGGAGGTGCTATAATAGAATTACAGAGCTGGCTCTGTAGTTAGGAGGATATAAGAAAATAACCCCGGTTGAATAATGCGGAGTACCGCAACTTAACGGGACAAGTAAGAATATTATGGCGAAAAAAATAGAAGATCGTTCTATCCGCAAGCTTGCCAAGGTTGGTGGCGGAAAAACATATGCCATCACCTTGCCGATTGAGATTGTGAGGGAGTTTGGATGGAGCGAAAAACAAAAACTAGTTGTGAGGAAATATGGGAAGGATAAGATAATCATTGAGGATTGGAAGCCTGCCAGCCGATGAGGCATCTTTTCGAATCGAGGCGAGAAAACAAGTTTATAATGTTTTGTAATCTAAAGAAATTATTTAAAGTAATATTACAGCCATGAAACAAAAGCCATTATTATCTATAATTATCTTGTCTTGGAACGGACAGGATGTTTTAAAGAAAAACCTTGATTCAATTATGAAGGTTTTTAAACATGATGAATATGAATTGATTGTTGTGGATAATGGCTCTATTGATAAAACGATTGAGATAATAAGTGATTATCCCGAAGTTAAATTAATTAGAAATGAAAAAAATCTTGGATTTGCTAAGGGGAATAACATTGGCATTGAAGAATCACAAGGGAAGTATGTTCTTTTGCTTAATCAAGATGTTGAATGTATTGGTGATTCTATTAAAGAGATGTTCGATTTTCTTAAAGAAAATTCTGAATATGGGGCGGTTGCTCCGCAGTTACTTTATCCAAGCGGAGAAATTCAACTTTCTTGCCGTCCTTTTTATGGCTGGAAAACTTATTTAATGGAATTGGGAACTTTTGGAAAATATAAGGATAAATTCTATACTCACACCAAAAGTCAGAAAGTTGACCAACCAATGGCTTCAGTATTGATGGTGAGGGGGGAACTTTTGAAAGAATTAGGAGGGTTTGATGATCATGAGGATTTTTTCCTATATTTTAATGATGTGGATTTGAGTTTCAGGATTCATCAAAAAGGATTCGATCACTATTTTTTGTCAGAGGCAAAGTTCTTTCATCATCACGGAAAAAGCGCTTATGGCCTCAAGGACGTGAAAAGAACTTGGCTTTGGCATCGAGGGTTGCATAGATTTTTTACTAAAAATATAATCAAACGAAAATTTAGTTTAAAGTATTTGTTTTTATTAATTCTAATGTTTTTTTCATATATTATTTTAAATATTTCCTTGATATTTAAGGTTTATAAGCATAAAAATTCAAATCGGAAAAATAATTGAATATAGGCGAAAGTAACCATTGACAATCGTCTAATAATCGTCTATTAATCGTCTAATGATCTCTTACTAAATGTATATCTATTATTGCATACAGTGCATAAAAGTATTATAGTTTAATGAGAAGAAGTTTTGATTTTAGAAAATTAATAGGATTGGGAATCATTTAGTATAAAGGACTTCAGGAGAACGTTGCCTTAGCATAGGGATTTAAATAAAAATAGATGAATGAAAAAAGAATTTTAATATTAAATTATGAATTTCCGCCTTTAGGAGGAGGCGGTGGTGTGGCCACAAAAGAACTTGCCAAGGGGTTTATAACAAATGGTTACCAGGTTGATTATTTGACGAGTGGTTATAATGATCTTAAAAAAACAGAAATCATTGATGGAATTAATGTTTTTAGAGTGAGAGGTTTTGGTAGAAAGGAAATAGCAACGGCAACTTTTTTTTCAATGTTGAGTTTTTTGTTTTTTGGATTTTTTAAAGGAATTAGCCTATGTCGAAAAAATAAATACGAATTTATTAATACTCACTTTGTTATTCCCACTGGTCCTTTAGGATGGATTCTTTCTAAGGTATTTAGAATTAAAAATATTCTTTCTATTCATGGAGGAGATATTTATGACCCTTCTCTTGAGAGATCACCGCATAAACATTTGTATTGGAGGGTCATTATAAGATTTATCATGGATAAAGCTGATTTTATAGTTGCACAGTCCAGTAATACAAAAGAAAATGCGAAAAAATATTATAACCCTAAAAAGGAGATAGATATAATTTCACTTCCTTATAATAAATTTAATTTTTCTCAAAAAACAAAAAAG
>Ga0307992_1000013_pt1 | contig 108681 bp, 85 predicted proteins | sample EllFjometagen133_FD_203162 | JGI IMG/M metagenome (GOLD analysis project Ga0307992, IMG submission 203162) | Marine microbial communities from Ellis Fjord, Antarctic Ocean - #133 | ecosystem: Environmental > Aquatic > Marine > Unclassified | place: Southern Ocean | collected 2014-10-08
CAGTTGCCGACCTGTCATACTGCCCCTTCCCAGGGGACCTGTTCTATCACCTCTTGGCATGATATTTCTCCTAAAGTTTAATTTCGGTTAATTTTGCTTGCTGAAATGCCAGTAATGCTTCACTGACCTTCATATTTCCAGCACCAACATAGACCTTGATATTTGCCATCTGTAAAGTAGCTGTAGCATTATCGCCTGGACCATTTCCAGTAATGATAACATCAGCTTTTAATTCGTATACCTTCTGCGCTGTCAATGGTCCAGCGCCATGTGCAGCGTTTCCAGACTCGGAGTTATCATAGACAATATGTTGCTGGGTATCATCATCATACATCAGCAGATACCCAGCACGCCCAAAACGGGCATCCATCATTGAGTCCATCTCTTTACCTTTTGTCGTAAATACAATTTTCATATTTTCTCACTTTCCAGCTGAATCAGCTGTTTAATTTTTACCCAACTTTCACTTAAATATTTTCCAATCCCATCTGGACTATGTTCGACTATTGTTCTACCGATAGTCATGGCTTCTGTGAAGGCTGTATCATAGGGAATGTCAGCAATATGATCAATACCAGCATCCGCTATAAATGCTTTGATATCAGAAGTTACCTCATGGTTGATGTCAAACTTGTTAATGATACATCCAGAGTTAATTCTGAATTTGGCAATAAGCTCCTGGACTCGTTTTAGATCATGGATACCAGAAACGGTTGGTTCTATCACAATAACCACATAATCGGCTCCAGCCAACGAGGCCACTACCGGGCATCCCACACCGGGAGGGCCATCTACGAGCAAAAACGGTCTCTCCTCTGTTTTAGCCAGCTGCTTGGCTTCTTCTTTTACTTTGCTGACCAGCTTTCCAGAATTATCTGCACCAACCCCCAGTTTGGCATGTACCATAGGGGTACCCATGCGGGTTTTTGATTTATACCAATCGCCCACATTAGCATCCAGCATGCTGATTGCGTTTTCGGGACAAACTCGCGGGCAGTAACCACAACCCTCACAGTTGAGGGGATCAATTACATATTTTCCATCCTGCTCATTTATGGCATCAAAACGGCAAGCTTCATCACACAGACCACAGCCTGTGCAAAGCGCAGGATCAATTTTAGCTATAGCACCACTGAAAAAAGCCTCTTCAAGGAGTATCTCGGGTGCCATGAGGAGGTGCATATCTGCTGCGTCAACATCACAATCTGCCAGTACCACATCTTCACCGCCGAGTATGGCAAACGAGGCCGCGATGGACGTTTTGCCCGTGCCTCCCTTGCCTGAAATGACGACAATCTCTTTCAGTCTGTTCCTCATGATACCACCTCGCGGTTCAATGTGAACAGATGCTGCTCGATTTGTTCCAAAGCTGATTTCACATCGGGGAATTTCTCAAAGAGTAGCTCTCCTCGCGAGTATGTTTCTGCTATCTGACGCTGGTTGGGTATGCGTGCAATGACTTCAATACCTTCCCTTTTACAGTAGTCCAGCACATCATCGTTTCCGATTCCGTATCGATTGATAACCACACCAAAGGGCTTCTCCATATCTCGAACCACGCCTACCATTAAACTCATGTCATGCAGTCCGAACGGGGTTGGTTCGGTTACCAGGATAACATAATCAGCAGTTTTTACCGCTTCAATCACCGGACAGGATGTTCCTGGAGGTGCATCAAAAATTTTGATGACAGGATCAGGAAAATTATCGCGAACATACCGGCTGGTTTCTTTGATAAGCGGAACCGCTTGTTCTTCACCAATATTCAATCGGCTTTCAATAAAATCCATCACAGGGGTTTTTGCTTCGTTCATGATTCCCATTTGGACCGCTTCCATAGGTAAAGCATCAATGGGACATAATTCGGAACAAGCATAACAGCTATGGCATAACTGAGCATGCAGGATGATATGTTTACCGAGTTGCATGATGGCATTGTAGGCGCAGACATCCTGACAAATACCGCACTCGGTACATTCTCCGGTCCATTTTGGGATCATTTTGAATTTGTCTGTTTGCTGCTGAAGTTCTCCTTTTACAAAGAGTGCAGAATTTGGTTCTTCAACGTCCAGATCACTAAGAACAACCTTGTGATTAAGGGCTAGATAACTGGCCAGATTGGTGGCTAGTGTGGTTTTCCCAGTGCCGCCTTTGCCACTGGCGATTACGACGTTCAATTGCTTGTTCCCTTATCTCTAGAGTCGCTTCGCATATACTTGGAAGTCAGGTCTTCAACATTTCCAGATCCGCACTCCGGACAATCCTCTATAGGCTTATTGAGAGCATGTGTATGCTCTTCCCCACAATCCCGACAACGATGCATACCTTGCGAAAAATCAATATTCCCACCCTCAATAAGCAATTCCAGTCCATCAACCACAGCATGGGCGATCTTAGCCCGTGCTTTTTCAATAAGTCGGGAAAAGGTGGGTCGAGAGATCTGCATCTGAACCGAGGCTTCCAGGTGGTCATGCCCTTTATAATCAGCCAGGCGAAATGCTTCGAACTCGTCGATTGTAATAGTAATCTTATCCAGATTACTGCGGGGTATACCTGAGGGTTTATAGCTGTCAAATCTGGGGGGGGAGGCGATACGACGTTTTCGGTAGGCGCCTCTGATGTGTTTCTGTTCTGAAAATTTTGATCTATTCATGAGGAGAATATAATGAACATATGTTCATTTTGCAATTAGTTGTTAAATAGCAAGTGTTCAATTTAATCACCAAAATGCTGTGGTATCTCTGGAAAACTCAAGGGATGAAAATTTCACTCTGGAAAACCGAGCTATCATGATTAATTCTCTCATCAGGCAAAATTAAATCATGAAAAATAACTGGTTCTTAATTGACGATAAAATTAAGTTGAACAATGTCCGCATTAAAAGATCTTAAAATTCATGTTGTTGATGACGATCCTGATGTACTCCTGGTTGTTAGAGCCTTGCTCGAGGATTACAAAGCAAAGGTAAAAACCAGTACTTCAAGTAAAAAAGCCCTGGACGAAATCATAGAAGACAGGCCTGACCTGGTCATTCTGGATTTGATGATGCCGGAAATGGATGGTCTGGATTTAACCCGTCTCCTCCGCAAGGAAGCGGACCTGGAAAATCTGAAAATAGTAATTTTCTCCGGAAAATCTTACGAACAAGATCAGCAGCGTGCTTTTTCTTTTGGGGCTGATGGCTATCTGACGAAACCTCTCATCACAGATGAGTTTATCGCGAAATTGCAGGACATTGTCGAGGAAAAAATCGAAGTGACCTACTGGGGTGTGCGAGGTACACTACCTGTCCCAGGGGAAAGTTCCCTGCGCTATGGTGGCAACACGATGTGCACATCAATTCAATTTCCAAAGGATAATCTCTTTATACTGGATGCAGGTTCTGGAATTAAACAGCTATCTGATCATCTTATGAGTCTACGAATGGATTCCCTACACGCCAAAATTTTCATCTCGCATCCACATTGGGATCATATCAACGCGCTCCCATTTTTTGTTCCCCTTTACATTCCAGGGAACGAATTTGAAGTTTTCGGTGCTTCCCATGGTAGCGTAACCATGCGAGAGTTAATCTCGGCTCAAATGGATGGGGTTTATTTCCCAATCAGAATAAAAGAATTTGCAGCTCGGACCTATTTTCGGGATCTAAGGGAAGAGGAATTCAGGATTAATGATATCCTGGTCAAGACCATGTTGCTCTCGCATCCCGGAACCTGTCTGGGTTATCGCCTCGAATACAAGAACAGATCAGTTTGTTATATCACTGACAATGAGCTGTTTCCTGAAGGGACTCGAGATTACAATCCAAATTACTGGAGTAAACTGACAGCATTCATTCGGGGAACCGATATGCTTATTACGGATGCAACCTATACGGATGAAGAATATCTCAAAAAGAGTAAGTGGGGTCATTCAGCCGTTTCTCAAGTTGCCAAACTTGCCCATGATGCAGAAGTCAAAGAATTGCACCTGATCCACCATGATCCCGATCAAACTGATGATGATATTGATGCCAAACTGAAAACGGCACAAGATTTATTGACAGAATGGAATTCTAAAACGAGTTGTGTTGCCCCCCGGGAGCGTCAACGTTTTAAGATAACCTGATAATCCCCCCCCTAGAGCAGCACTTTTATACCAATTAAGCTTTAAAACCCTTGATCTTTAGATACGAATATTCCGAATTGGGCGAATTGACACAAAAGAGGCAGAGCTAAAAAAGTTCCAGTTCCCTTTTTAATTATTCGTGGTGGTTCGTGAGGATTGGTGCTTTTCGTGTCCCATACTATGCTGGGAGTCGCAGGCAGAACTTATTTCCCTTTGGCTGATTGGGCTCGACCCAAACTTCACCTCTGTGTGCGGCTGCTATCCTTTTCACGATAGCGAGTCCCAAGCCTCGTCCCAGCCTCTTGCCATTGGCGAGTTGGGCGCTTCGTTCGAAGATACGGGCTCTGTCTTCCTCGGGAATGGTTTCACCCATATCATTAACCATGACAACGATGCCATCCTTTTCGCGTTTTGTTTCAATGATAATTTCTTTGCCGGAGCGGGCATATTTGACGGCATTGCCGATGTAGTTTTTGAAAACCTGGGTAATCAATGGATTTGCTGTAATAGTTATATCTGTTGGAATATCCATTTTTAGAATGATGCCAGCATTTTGTAGAGCTGAATTAAATTCATCAAGCACTTCCTTAAGGATTTCCAACAGGTTTAGTTCCTCAACGGGTATTGCCTCGCCCAGGGTAGCCTGGGCTAAAATGCTGGCTTTCTCTAGTTGATTCAATAGCTCCTGGCTACTAAAATGAATCACACCGATCATTTTATTTTCAGGGTCATCTTGCATGGCTTTGTGGGACATACTATAGATATTGCCAGCAGGATTTTTCAAGTCGTGTGTAATGATATCCAGTAATAGTTCTTTAATACTATCAGCTTCTACCAATTCTTGCTCAGTCAGCTTTTTGCTGGTAATGTCCAGAGATAGGGTCGCGAAATACTTTTTCTTGGGGGAATATGCCAGGACAGAATACCACCTGCCCAATGGCGCTGCATATTGTTCAAATCTCTGTTCTTCACCACCAGTCGCAACCCCACCATAGACTCCGATCCAATCTGAGGGGTCAGTTTCAATACCAGGAAGCACTTCTGTAACAGATTTCCCTATTATATCCGCCCGTTTTAGACCGGTTTGTTTCTCAAAGGCATCGTTAACTTCAATAAAGATATAGTCAACTGGCTTGTTATTTTCATCCAGGACGATTTTGTGCAGGGCAAAACCATCCAGCATATTTTCAAAAAGTGAGCGGTACTTTGCTTCACTAAGCTCAAGCTTATCGTGCATCTTTTTGCGTTCAGAGATTTCATCCAGTAACTTCTGGTTGCTGTTGGATAAGGCGACGGTTCTTTCCTCAACCCGTTTTTCAAGATTTTTGCTGTGGTCAGTCAAATCTTGATTCATATGGCCAATCTTGTCCACCATAATATTAAAATGATCTGCGAGACTGCCAAATTCATCGTTTGATTTCAATTCGATCCTTGAATTAAAATCTCCTGCCCTCACCTTGATTGTAGCCTTGGTAAGCAGGTTCAAAGGTTTGCCGATAGTTCGACCGTAGAAAAATGAGACAATAAAAAAGACAAGTATAATTGCTATACTAATCTGAATAATGGTCTTATTAGTATCATGGACAGGAGCCATGACATCATCCATAGGACGCGAACAGATGATGTACCAGGATTCTCCAGTGTTGCCCTTGATATGATCGATTGATTCAAATGTCCCGCCGAAATGGTATTTACCCTCACCTTGTGATAAGCCAACTTCAGAATAACCAATCATTTTCTCATTCCCAGAGGCATCGTCTATGAGAGAACCAGACAGGTTTAACTCGATGCTTTTTGAAACAATGCTTGAAATTCTGGTACTCAGCGGTTCAACACCCGCTCCAATCACAACCAGCCCACCAGATCGTACCAATGTAAATGTCTCATGAATTTGATCCCTTGAGCCAAGGACAAATTCACTGAGATCATCAAGAATATTGAGGTTACATTTTAAAATACCGATTACTTCATTGCCGTCCCTTATTGGAACAACAATTCCTAAAACATATCCACCGACACTCTCATCGTAGCCCCTGTCATCGAGAAACGCTGCGCCTTTTCCATGGTCATAGGCACCCTGCCACCAATATTTATGCCCATGGGCGAATGTAGATAATTTGGCCGTTGAGGCTACCAGGGCTCCATATTTATTAGTTAGAAAAATCTCTCCGTAATCGCCCTGGAATAAAGATTGTTGATTTTTTAAACCCTGAGAAATTGAATTGTCAGTGAATTCCAAAACAAAGTTATCAGAAGGGTCGTGAATTGGTAGCCACTTGTCATTTTCAAGGCTGATGCGCTCGTTCCTGCGATCCACAGGGAGATCAGCATAATTTTGATTGCTTCGTTTCAGAGCCTGTTTAAATGAGGGCGTATTCCCAAGAGTTAGTGCCGTTTTTACTTTTTCGATGAGCAGATGATCAAGTTCATATGAAGCTTCAGAAGCCAATGTTTGAGTGTTGGTTAACTCCGAAACTAATGTGGACTTGTAGCTGAGTTGGTATTCCACAATGAGACCCAACGCTAATACCAACATACTCGTTAGCAACAGGGTGAGAGACAGTTTGTTTGAGAATTTCATAGCGGCTTTTCTAAAGAAACGTTCAATGTTTCAAATTAATTAGGGTTTGTTATTCAAATTTAATTTATGCGCTTCATATACTTGTCCACAACATCAAGCAAGGTATCACTCATGATGGGTTTGGTAAAGAACTCAGCAGCACCAGCTCCCAGCGCATCTGCTCGGTTTTGTTCGAATGCGTGTGCAGTTAAACAAATGGGGATCGGGTTTTGACGATATTCTTGACTCATGTACTTTATCAAGTCTATGCCGTTTTCACCTCCGATCAATGAGATATCTACGATTGCTACTCCATAATCATGCGATTTCAGAAGCTGTTTGGCTTCAGCCACGTTATCAACCAAACTGATCTCGTATTTCCCCTCAAAAATGACTGAATAATATTGTTGTGATGAAATATCGTCCTCGACGATTAAGATTTTTGAGCCAGGATCAGACATGAGCTTGCTCCTTTACTATTGGAAAGGTAAGTGTGAAGGTAGACCCAATATCTGGCTGACTGAATAAACCAAGTTTCACATTATTTAATTCAAGATACTTTTTTGTGATTGCCAGTCCCAGACCAACCCCTTGATAGGCTTTAGTGTAGCCCTCGCTCTCCTGGGTATAAGGCTCAAAGATGCGTTGCTGGTGTTCCGCAGGAATCCCGACCCCTGTATCGATCACTGACAAGACGACCTGATCTTCCTTCAAATCCTGCTTTAACTCCACACTGCCTTCTTTGGTATACTTGATAGCATTTTCTATCAAGTTGAGCAGTACCTGTTGGATACTGTATTCATCGACGAAAACCAGGACGGGTTGTAGCGGAGCTTTGTAGCGGAACTCCAGCTGTTTCTCATCGGCTGCTGGCTTGAGTTTCTTGATGACAGCTAAAGCCAGTTTACTAAGATTGAGCTTCTGTGGGTGAAGACGAACCAGACCTGCCTGTAATTGGGACATATTCAGGATAGATTCCACGGTGCGCATAAGTCGATTACCTGCGCTATTAATATAGGTAAAAATCTTTTTATCTGCTTCACTGGCTCTATCGCCAAATCGATTTCCGAGTATATCGGAAAAGCCCAGGATGCTATTAAGGGGTGTTCGGATTTCATGAGAAATATTGGCGATGAATTGATCTTTCACCGCGTTGGCATGCTTCGCTTCGAGGAGGGCTCTAGCTATCTCCTCATCAGCTTGCTTTTGTTTGGTGATGTCTCTGACAATAGCGAAAGTCGCCGGTTTCCCATTATAATCGATAATTTCAGCTTTGATTTCAACATCAATAATGCTGCCATCCTTTTTATAGAAGGTTGTTTCGTAACTGAAGTTGTGAAACTTGTTACTTTTTCGCTTTTTCTGGCGCTCATAAAGATCCTGGAGGGCTTGCTCAGTGAAAATTTCACTGAAGCGCTTATGCTTAACTGTGTTGATAGTATATCCGAGTATTTTTGCAAAGCGTTTATTCGCATAGATGATTTTATTATCCTGTGTAATCTCAATCCCATCGTTGGCATTTTCAACGATCAAGCGGTATTTCTCTTCGCTTTCCATCAAGGTCTTTTGGGCTAGTTTGCGCTTGGTGATATCTCGGTTACTGCCACGTCGGCCTAAAAACTTGCCGTTGATATCATAAACTGGGCTGCAATGATGTTGCAGCCATCTCTCGGTACCATCCTTGTGTACAATAGGGAATTCAAGTGTGCAAACAGGTGTGTCTTGATTGTGTTCAGATGCATAATGCTCAGCAATAGATGATCGATGATCTTTGCGAATAATTTTGAATTGTAGGTCCGGATCGGTTAGGAACTCCTCCACAGTATATCCAGTGATTCGCTCTCGGGCTGAAGAATGGTATCTGTATTTTTGATTCGCGTCTATCAAATATTCCCAATCGCTAGCATAGTCAGCCAACAGTTTGAAATTAGATTCAAGATTGACTATTTCTTTTTCAATACGTTTAAGTTCAGTGATATCCACACTCAAACCGAGCAAGGATTCAACTTCGCCGCTTACATTAAAGATGGGTGTGCCAGATCGCAAAACATTGATTAATTGTCCATTTTTATGTTTCTGGCCGATTTCTAACATGATAGTTTCCCCATTTAACACTTTAGGGAATTCTTGTCGAAAAAGTTTTTTGGACTCGGCGCTTACGAAATTAGTTATATGATTTCCGATCAATTCTGTCTTGTCATAGCCAAGCATCCTGGAAGTACTCGAATTGCATTCAACAATTCTACCTTTCAAGTCAATTATTTCACAGCCGTAAGGGAGATTGTCGAATAACTGACGGTAACGGGATTCGCTAACCCCCAGGGCTTTTGACACCAGCGTACGCTCAGTGATGTCCATCGCAGAGAAGGTGATTCCCTTTGATTGATCACGAGCATCAATCGGTGTGGAGGAGAGCAGCACAGAGATAAGATGCCCATCTTTATGTACCAATTGGGTCTCGATAACACCGAGGCCGGTATTCTTTATCTGCTCATATTTATCGGTTCCCACGCGCTCATATTCCTGATCATCTGGATAGACCATCCGTGAATTCTGCCCGATGAGTTCCTTTTCAGAATAACCCAACATATTACAAAAATGTTGATTGACATCGATGATTTTTCTATCAAGCACAACACCAATCCCCACTGGTGCCGCTTGCAGAACGCTTTTGAGATACGCCTCCTTCTCATGAAGCTCAGTTAATGTCTGTTCTTTTTCCTTTACGGCTTTTTTCTTTTCCAAAGCGTTCAGAGCAGCAGGTCCAAGACGCCTGATGTGTTCTTTGATCACATAATCATCGGCACCGGCTTTCATGCATTCCACGGCCGTTGCTTCGTTCATGGAACCGGTCAACATCACAAAGGGTGTCATGGGAGCAATATCCAACTTGATTTTCAGGGCGGAAAGACCATCAAAAGTAGGTAGCATAAAATCTGATATGATCAAATCAGGTTTAAAAGTTTCCAATGCCTGGACAAAGCCCTCTCGGGTATCTACAACCTCAACTGTATAATTTTGCAGAGTTTTCTTTAGCTCTCGTTGAGCCAGCTCCGCATCAGAGGGGATGTCCTCCAATATTAATACATGTAATTCATTTTCTGAATGAGAGGGAGCGTTCTCTTTTACCGGCATAGCAACTTTCTTAAATTCCATTTAGGGGTTTTATTTACCAACAACCAATATAAACCCAGTTGATTCATCTTCTCGGTGAATTCTTCATAAGCAAACGGTTTGACCATATAGCTGTTGACACCAAACTCATAGGCCACGTGAATGTCAGGGTCTTCCTGAGATGAGGTGATGATAATAACCGGAATTTTTCGAGTAAGCTCATTCGATTTCAATTGTCTTAGAACGTCCAGTCCGTTCACCTTGGTCATGTCGATGAGCATGGTCATGTCCACAAAGTAAAAGGGAAGGCGCTCTTCTCGCCCTGGGCTCTCTTTATCATTTTCGTATTTGGTCCCTGTGAATCTCTCATTCCTCTCCTCATGTACCCCGCTTCAGAGGACAGCACCATGTCTTTGCTCCTGGTTATTCTGGTATTCGCAATCGCGACCATTGGCACCATGCTGATCATCGTTCTTGGGGCAAGTTATGGTCTTAAAATGATACCCATGAAAAAGTTGGAACGCTATACCCATGCCATCGCTGGAGTGACCATTTTACTCTGCGGTGTTTCCATACAATTTTTGGGGCTTTAAGCTCCCTCACATTTATATGGAAAATCCCAATCGCCTGGACAGAATTAATGCCTGGGTGTACGAGGGAGCCTTTTCCTACATAGATCCAAATCTAACTAGCTCAAATGGAAAAATTCCCATGCCTAAATCCGCTGAAGAAATAGCAGAATACTTGTCTCGTGATCGAGAGGTAAGTCTTAAAATATTGGATGGCGAGTAGTAGGATTATCCATATAATTTAGAGCCAATACCGTTCCTAAAACCTTCAACAAAGGTTGAAGCTTGATGAATGGGTCGATGTCCTCTTGAGGAACTAACTCAACTTCTCCCAGGCATGTTGAAGTAGACGCTCTGTTGTTTCAAAGCTGACACATGCATCAGTAATGGACACACCATAAGCAAGTTGTGAGAGATCAGCCGGAATCTTCTGATTGCCTTCATTGATATTGGACTCCAACATCATTCCTATCAATGCATCATTCCCCGCTGCTCGCTGGGCAATAATACTCTTCCACACAATCTCCTGGCGCTCAAATTTCTTACCTGAATTTGCATGCGAACAATCCACCATAATGCCCGGTGGCAAACCCGCAGCTTTCATGCGTTCTGCGGTCTCCGCAATGCTGGAAGGCTCATAATTTGGTCTGGCTTCACCACCGCGTAAGACAATATGTCCCAGCTCATTCCCTGTGGTGGAGATATCAGCAATTTGGCCATCTTGATCCACACCAATAAAGTGGTGGGGGGCACGGGAGCTCGTCATGGCATCCAGGGCAACCTGCAAGCTTCCAGTTGTACTGTTTTTGAATCCAACTGGCATGGAAAGACCAGAGGCCATCTGCCGATGCGTCTGACTTTCAGTTGTACGCGCACCAATGGCAGACCAGCACACCAGATCATCAAAGTACTGGGGAACAATAGGATCAAGGAATTCAGTTCCTGCAGGGATACCCATGGCATTGATTTGTACAAGGAGCTCTCGACCCCGTGTTAATCCCTCAGCGATGAGATTACTCCCATCTATGTTGGGATCGTAGATTAATCCCTTCCAACCGATGGTAGTGCGAGGTTTTTCGAAATAAACACGCATGACAATAAAGAGGTGATCCGCATATTTCTCGCGCAGCTCAATCAACCTGTCAGCATATTCCAGAGCAGCTTTGGGGTCATGAATAGAACAAGGTCCAGCTAGCACAAGAAATCTTTTGTCACGACCCTCAAGGATATCTTTGATGACATCGCGGGCATGGATAACTGTTTGACTGGCAACATCATTGAGAGGAAACTCATCCTTTAAGGCATGCGGGCTTGGAAGTGCTTTTAAATCTCGGATGTGTAGGTTTTGTATTGGTTTCATCATGGTGCTATCCTGCTATTTGGTTTTGCTCATTTCTAAAAAAAGAGTCCTTCCCCAATAGATAGAGATATATAGCCCAGACTCAAGCTAAATATGAATCTTCAAGGGCATGAAGCAATCCCAATATTTATGCCCCTTCTTCATAATAGGTTCTGGTTTCATATTGACTGATAAACCGTGTTTCATCGTTCTGGAGTGACTTTTATCATATTGTTAACTCGACCATTAAAAAGCGAATATATGTCCTTTTGCTAGCACGAATATTGCATAACTTCATTACTTAATATTTAGGTACAAGAGCTGAATTACGGTCTCAGCTTAATGCAAACTGCTGGGGAGCCTGCAAAATCAATTTCGTGTTGAATGTCACATAAGGATGGATGATGATAAATTTTATTGAAAAATTGACTTTTGGATTGTTACTGATCACTCTGTTGCTTTCACCTTTAACCGCTTCACAAAAACCAAATGGCAGTCCGTTTGATATGCCTGGCAGCATTGAAATTATTTCTGCACCAGACAAAGCCATGGTTCACATTGATGGTGAAAAAAAAGGTTTGACTCCCTATAAAGCTAAGGAGATAAGTGTAGGTGAGCATTCACTCAAAATCCACAAGCAGGGTTATGAAGACCACATCCAAAGCTTCACCATCGTGGCTGGACCCAATAAATCAATAGGTGTTGCTCTCGTCAAACTAACAGATGCCACTATTACAACGAAGCCCAAGGGCGCTACCCTGTATCTGGATGGTGATCTGGTTGGAACAACCCCCTTTAAGGCAAAACTCCCCACCGGAAAACACACGCTTCAGTTAAAACTACTGGGTTATGCAGATTGGGAGCAAGAGGCCATTATCGTAGAAAAATATTCAAATAAAGTCAGTCTACTCAAACTATTTCGAATCAGTTTTAGTTCTGAACCCACAGCGGCTGAAGTTTTTATGGATAATAAATATATCGGTGATACCCCTTTCATCGGTGACTATTCAATCGGCAAGCACCAGGTAAAAATCCAGATGGAAGGGTATGAAACCTTTGAGAAACAGATCAAGCTGAAAAAGGATCTTGAGCTGAATGCTGAGTTGAAGTCCATAAAAAAGGGGGGCGGTTTTTTCAAAAAGACCCTCTTTGTGGTCGCTCTGGTTGGTGGGGGATATTATTATTATGCTAACTATGTTGATACCCCTGCTGAGAGTGAATTTCCATACCCACCCAGCCGACCTTAATTAATTCATTTCCATCATTTGAAATAAATGCTGAGACACAGAGGGAATATGCAGAATCATAATCATAAACAATATTTGAAATCCATCTTAAATAAAAGCCTGGCCACCATCCTGATACTTTTGCCCCTGATTTCATTTTCCCAGGAGTTCTGGACTACAACCGGATCAATTCCAGCCAACACGGATGCCTTTCGCCTTACCACGGATTCTCAGAATCGAATATATGTCGGTGTAAATGGCGCCGGTGTATTCGTTTCCTCAGATGGAGGCATTTCCTGGGTCAATCGGGGACTCTCAGGAGAAAATTTCATGGATTTAACAACCAATACTGCAGATGAAGTATTTGTCACAGCTGGCAATCAGATTTACAAAACCAGCAACCAGGGAATTAACTGGGACAATATCAGTGCTGGTCTTCCCAATGTTGCATTGCAGGCCATAGCCTTTGATGCTGAGGGACGAATTTTTGTTGGTCTATATGGTCAAATGATTTACCGCTCTATTGACAATGGAACTACATGGACAGCCCTGACAAATGGTCTCAGTAACCAAACTGTTTATGTTTCCATGGCCATTAATTCCCGAGGGTTTATTTATGCCGGAACGAATGGTGCGCATATCTACAGATCTCTAAACCAGGGAGATAGTTGGCAGCGACTTACCGAGGGGCTTTCATCACCGGAGGTCTGGGCTCTTGAGATAGACTCTGAGGATAGAATATTTGCAGGGACAGGCAATGGCATCTACATTTCAAATGATAGTGGGAACTCCTGGTCTCTAGCTCCACAAACAGAGGACAATTTTGATGTCAATGATATGGCCCTTGATTCAGAAGATCATGTCTTCGTCACAAATTATCACGGTGGGGTGTGGCGCACAGTTGATCATGGTACTACATGGGAGGATATCACTGATCCGCATGTAAGCGAAGTGTCCTGGGGTTTAACCACGGATTCACAAGGCTACCTTTATTGTGGAGCAGGAAATGGACAGGTCTATCGCAGTACGGAACCGACGATAACTGTTGAAGCACCCCCTTTTGTAGCAATTAATGCTGGTTTACAAGCTGTGGCTTCTAGTAGTGTCAAATGGGGTGACTACGACAATGATGGTGATCTGGATTTTATCATGGTTGGAAGGAATAGTAGTGGTAACCACACAAAAATTTATCGAAACGATGGTTCAGATGTCTTTATAGATATTCAGGTAACAAATATTCAGAATGTCGCTAACGGTCCGGTTACCTGGGGTGATTACGATAACGATGGTGATCTTGATATATTGATGACTGGGTACGATGGCGGCTCAACTAACTTTGCCTTCGTATATCGTAATGAAGGTTCTGATATTTTTACAGACCAATCGCTTGCTCTAACGCCCATGGGTTCAGGCTCCATAGACTGGGTGGATTACGATAACGATGGTGATTTGGATATCTTTACCGCTGGATGGAATGGAACTACGAATTATGCCATTATCTACCGCAATGATGATAATACATTTACTAACATTGGTGCGGAATTGCAAGGTGTGCGCAGTGGTGTCTGTCCCTGGGGTGATTATGATAACGATGGTGATCTCGATCTGCTAATAACTGGCCGGGATGGATCCTCGGAACATACCATCCTCTATCGGAATGATAATAGCACCTTTACTGAAATTGATGCCGGTCTGGAAGTCATCTCTGGTGCAGCAGCCTGGGGTGACTATGACAATGATGGTGATCTTGACCTTGTGCAATCCGGCGATGGCCAGACATACTCACGAGAAACCCGCCTATATCAGAACAATTCAGGTACTTTTTCTGAGGTGACTTCAGGGCTTCCAGGTTTCATCAATGGTTCTCTCGCTTGGGGTGACTATGACAATGACGGTGATCAGGATCTCCTGATGACTGGCAATGATGATGGGGTAAATTTCAGCGCTGATGTATTTGAGAATAATAATGGGACCTTCACAGGGATAAATGCTGGTATATCAGGGACGAGAAATGGTGGAATTGGCTGGGCGGACTATGATAATGATGGTGATCTTGATCTGATTGTGACAGGACAGAAAACAGATCTAACTGCATGTGCCCAGATCTATCGAAATGAAGTGGCAACCGCAAATACAACCCCACAAGCACCTGCCAATCTTCAGGCTAGGGTATCTGATACAGGTGCAGTAATATTTACCTGGGATCAAGCAGACAGTGAGACCCCCCAGGCTGGATTAACCTACAATATTCGGATTGGAACCACGCCTGGCGGCAGTGAAATCAAGTCTGCCCATGCTGACCCCTCCAATGGATTTAGAAAAATCGTAGATCTAGGAAATGCGCAGAAGCTCACCCAATGGACCATTCAGGGTCTTACCACGGGCGTCTATTACTGGAGTGTCCAGGCTATCGATCAGGGCTTTGCAGGCTCTCTATTTGCAGCCGAACAATCCTTTGGAATTGGTGATTTACCCAGTGCCACAACTGAACCAGCCTCAAATATCGATGTGAGTGCGGCGACTTTAAATGGTTTGGTCAATCCCAATGGTTTTGAAACTGCAGTTATTTTCGAATATGGATTATTGACCAGCTATGGGAATCAATTAGCAGCTTCCACCAGTCCTATTAATGGTATTTCTGAGATATCAGTTGACGCCGATGTATCAGGTTTACAAGCTGCCACTGAATACCATTATCGTGTGGTTGTGACGAGTGCAACGGGGTCTGTCAATGGAGCAGACAGGATCTTTACTACTTTAGAAGGCGGGAATCTCCCCGTTGTCAGCACAGGGAATGCCACTGATGTGACAGCTTCCAGTGCCACACTCAATGGGACTGTGAATCCTGGAGATCTCTCCACGACAATTGAATTTGAGTTTGGTCTGACCACAAGTTATGGAAGCAATTTATCCTTATTGAATCCAATAAATGGAAGTGATGATCAGGTTGTTAACGGAGAATTGACAGGGCTTCAAGCTGCTACTCAGTACCATTATCGAATCGTGGCGACAAATTCTTTGGGTAGCACAAATGGCGAGGATGAGGTCTTCACAACTTTGGCAGAGGGAGGACTACCTACCTCGACCACTGATGCTGCCACAGCCATCACTACCACCACAGCAACTTTAAATGGAACTGTTAATCCGGCTGACCAAAATACGGTTGTAATCTTTCAATATGGCCTATCGGAGGAATATGATGGTCAAATTACGGCACTCCAAAGTCCGTTTAGTGGTACCGAAAGTGTCGCAGTAAGTGCAAATCTATCTAATCTTACACGAGATGAAAAATATCATTTTCGAGTGGTTGCCACCAATAGTCTTGGTACAACTTACGGTCTCGACCAATTTTTTATGACCATGTCTGCTGCTAATTCACCGACAGCAATAACGACTGCCGCAACCAATATCGCAGTATATTCAGCCAGGTTAAATGGGACAGTCAACCCAGGAGATCAGAGTACCGAAGCCTTGTTTGAGTATGGTCTAACTACGAGTTATGGTTCTCAAGTAGTGGCTAGCTCAAGTCCAGTAGAGGGGACTGCTGATATAGAAGTTTCTGCCAGCCTTACCGATCTTCTTGAAAATACTGAATATCATTTCCGACTCGTTGCTAACAATGCAACTGGCTCCTCTGGTGGTAATGACCAGGTGTTCACAACGCTGCTGAATTACCCGGAGACCTTTGTTCTGGAGGTTAATACAGATTTTCCAACTCACGAAAATGCAGATGAGTACACGGTAACTGACTATCGACTATTTGGCTTACCCGGTGCCAGTAACATGTCTGCCAGCGACATTCTCAATGGCAATCATGCAGAGGCTTGGCAGCTGTTCTGGGACAATGGCGCAGATAGTGACTATCTCGTGGAATTCGATGGAGGTGCTGATTTTAACTTCAGTGTAGGCCGTGCTTTCTGGGTAATCAATAAGGGGCGGATTGAAGTTAATGGGAGTGTCCCTGCTGCAACCTTGAATGGAGCTGATCAGATCGAGATTCCCCTGCATCCAGGTTGGAACCTCATCACCAATCCAGTCATGATGACCCTGTCCTGGGCAACTATCCAATCTCTGAATGGTATTTCAGATCCAATCTGGAGCTATTCAGGAAGTTTCTCTAACACGGATAATTTTGAGAGTTACCGGGGCTACTATTATTTCAATGGTGATGATCGATCTACGCTTCAGATACCTTATGAGGAGACTACTCTCAGCAGGGCGATTTCTGACATTCAAGACACAGATCACTGGAAAGTTGGCATTACGCTGACATCAGGGGGACAGCAGGATTATTCAGCCCAATTTGGGATTGCCAGTGATGCACTCACCACCCAGGATAATCATGATTACAGAAAACCTCATGCTGTTGGAGATGTTGCCAGTATCACTTTCAATCATCCTGAGTGGGATGAAGCGCATAGTGCCTTTGCTTCAGATATCCGTCCCCCAATTGAAGATCTGGAACAGTGGGAATTCGTTCTAGAACATTTAGATAGTGAAATTTCCCACCTTTCTTTTGAAGGGCTGGATCAATTGCCTGATGAGCTGGCTGTATTCCTTATAAATACCGGGGATGGAAGTACCGTAAATCTTCTGAAGAATCAAAACTATGAGTTTCTTCCAAGCAGCTCCATGATGAAATTTGTCATCTCTGTGGGTACCCGAGAGCAGGTCAAGGACTATATCAATACGATCAAACCTGAATCGCCCTTTATGAGCCAGAATTATCCCAATCCGTTCAATCCCACCACGTCATTGAGTTATGCCTTGCCGGAAGCGGCGAGTATGTCATTGATTGTCTATGACATCCATGGAGAAATGGTGAAGAAACTCCACTCTGGTCAGCAGTCAGCAGGTTGGTATGTCAAGCAGTGGGATGGGGTTGATGAGGCAGGTCAATCAGTTCCAGCAGGTCTCTATTTTGCACGACTCCAGGCAGGAACATATTCCAACACGATCAAGATGTTGATGATTAAATAAACCATATCACTCGACACACTTCTAGAAGACCTCTGATGTGAAAAATCTGGGGTCTTTTTTTATTCCCCAATGGAATGCCATTTTCGGCCTGGGTTCATGGAGGGAATAATATTTTTGTGAAACCAGATCAAGATCTGGTAATTGTGATGATCGCTCTCCCGGGTACGAATGATGAGGCCATGAAATCTACTCTGGACTATTTCCAGGATTCGATCAGATCTCTCATTGAAAATTAAATCTGGAAACATCCTTTAAGTGGTGCGCTTTCGGCGTCTCAATAAACCTGGTAAAATTATCACGCACCATCCTCAACCGTTTAAAGTTGATGCGCGGAGTGAACGTAAATGTACATAAGTTTGTGAAGAATAGGCTATCTCACTTCACTGATTGGAATCGTGGGCTCAATATTTGTGAAGTTGGGGGGGATAGCTATGCTTGGCTTGGCCACCTCGCGCTACCGGAAAACCGTATAATCTGTAACTACCTCATTCGACGGAGTTCAGCTAAGACGGGACAGGAGGAATTACCTTCGAGAGGAGTTTATACTGAGATTTTTGTATGTGCATTGGGTGTACGATGAGTTATGTCAGACCAGCCTAATTCCATAACCGAGCAGCTATCAGGTTCGACCTTTCGCTGGTATCGTTGAACTGATCCCTGCCAGCCGATTGAGAGGGTCGAAAACACTTCTATTCTCACCGTTACTCACTTAACTGAATCAAGCATCATTTGACTGCCACAGTATTTCTGTAAAGTCATTAATATTAATTAAATAGGTGTTATGAATGATAAAAGAAAAACATTATATTTACCATTGAGGTATCCAATTGATTCGAATCCGAAAAAGACTCGATAATGGAGCGACCTACAAAGGAGGATTATCGAAAACGTTTGAATGACATAACCGGTGAACTCATCCATAATCATCGGCCTTCTTAAGAAGAATGTCTGTCGCCTAATTGATCCCTAGAGGATCAAGCGGGGGAACCACTTACCAGGGGTAAATCTCACACCAGTGAGAAGAGCACCTTCCAGCTCTCACCCGACAGCTAACCCCGTAGGCATTTCGAAGGGACAGCCGTACCCATGTATTGGGCTACAGACATACTTGTGGTCCTTTTTTTATGTATAAGAAGAACCTGGGCGATCAGAGTAAACCTCTGTGAATGCTAGAGAAAGTGCCTTGATGAATTTGACCGGTTTGCCAAGAAACAGTAAATGAACCCGTGGACTAACATGCGTGGTTCAATCACAAAAGGGGAGAGATATATGAAGGTGCATAAACGAACCTTGTTTATTGTTCTCCTTATGCTTCTGGTGGAGGTGGTCAGTGGACAGGAATGGGAGCTTTGGCCCCAGATCGAGATTAAGGGGAAGGCAACTGATAATCTGACCTGGAAGCTTGTTTCTGAGTGTCGCGTTACTGGGGCTGATGCGGAGTTGTATCAGGGCTGGCTGGAAGCTCGTCTTGACTGGAAGGCAATGCCTTGGTTGATTTTGAGTCCGTATTATAGGATAACCAGGAATCTGAAGGGGAATATCTGGCAATCGGAGTATCGACCGATTCTCGCCGCCACCCTTTCACAAGGGCTTAGAGGGGTGCAGGTTGACATACGTAATCGGATAGAGTATCGGATCTTTGAAAACACAAACGCCTCGCGATATAGGGCTAGAATTACAACGAAGCTACCCCAGTTTAGCAGTTTAAATCTAAGACCCTATCTCGGTGATGAAATTTTCTATGACATGGAGCTAGAACGCCTTAACAAAAATTGGGTAATAATGGGATTGCATTATACCGCCAAGTCCCGATTTAAACTGGAATTCAACTATATGTTTCAAAATTCACTCAAGAACGAGGAGTGGCTTAAACAAAACATCTTGCGGACACAATTAAAGATCACTTTATAAATTTGGAGGAACATGATTATGATGAAACAGAAGACCAAGCACTCGGGAGCAATGATTTTCAAGCTCTTCATCACCGGGCTCATCCTGGTAAGTTGTGGGTCCCGCGAACCGGACACTGGCTCAACCGTTACACTGACCCTAGGGGCTTATACTGTGCCCAAGGAAGCCTATCAGGTGGAGATCATACCTGCCTTCCAGAAATACTGGTTAGAGAAAACCGGACAAACAGTTGAATTCCGAGAATCATATATTGCTTCCGGAGCACAGTCACGAGCCATTGGCGGGGGCTTTGATGCCGATATAGCCGCTCTGTCTTTGGAGAAGGATATCCAAAGACTGGTGACGAAAGGGCTCATTACCCACGAGTGGCGCAATACCACTCATGAAGGGTTTGTGACGCGTTCTCTGGTGGTGATGGCATTCCGGAAGGACAATCCAAAACAGGTCAGGGACTGGGAAGATTTGACACACGCTGATATCGATGTTGTCTATCCCAGTCCGAAAACCTCCGGTGGCGCAATGTGGGTCGTTAATGCCATTTACGGAGCCGGACTGAAAATGTCTGAGATTCAGACCGGCACCAGTAACCCGGCTGTGGCGCGTCTCCTCCTCAAGGACATCCAGGCCAGGGTGCGGGTCATGGACAAATCTGGCAGAGCTTCGGTAACCACTTTTGAAAATGGGATAGGTGATGTTCTGCTGACCTATGAAAATGAAGTCCTGCTGCGCAAAAAGCAGGGCAAGGCGATGCCCTATATCATTCCAGACGCGACCATCTCGATTGAAAATCCCATTGCCCTGGTGGACAGGAACATCGAGAAACATGGCAATCGCCAGGTGGCGGAAGCTTTTGTAGAATTTGTCAAGCAGCCTTTGGCTCAGAGGACCTTCGCACGTTATGGCTTCCGGCCGGTTGACCAAGAGGTTGCAGCAGAATTCGCCAGCGAGTATCCACAGCCAAGTGCTCTCTTTGATATCACTTATTTAGGCGGATGGGATCAAGTCAGCTTGGACATCTACTCACCCGAAGGTATCTGGGCTACCATAATGGCTGAACTGGCACAGGAGTAGTATGAAGAGTCGCCAGCCCGGAGCATTGCTGCAGCGAAGTCTCATGTTCATCTATCTGGGACTTTTCATACTGCTCCCCATTGTTGCTATTACCATGGCGTCCTTGGAGGAAGGGGTTACGACATTGTGGAACAACATCTCCAGTGCCCAGGCTCTTTCTGCCCTGAGACTAACCCTGGTGACGGCTTTCATCATGATGATCATCAATGTGGTCATGGGGACCTTGACCGCCTACATACTCGTCCGCTATCCATTTCTAGGCAAGAAGATCATGAATGCCCTTATTGATCTACCTTTCGCGGTTCCAACGGTTGTGACAGGAATCATGTTGGTGATCCTTTATGGTCCTACCAGCACCCTGGGGAGCATCCTGAGCGGATTTGATCTGGAGGTGGTATTCGCTAAACCAGGAATCATTCTGGCACTGCTGTTTGTGACCTATCCCTTCGTAATCCGCTCGGTCCAACCGGTTCTCCTCGAGATGACAGCGGACACAGAAGATGCAGCGCGAACCATGGGAGCCTCCAACCTGAGGGTCTTCATGACTGTCACGCTTCCCGCGCTACTACCATCCATTCTCACCGGTGCCGCTCTGTCTTTCAGCCGGGCCGTGGGGGAGTTTGGATCTATTGTGGTTGTGGCCGGCAACATCCCTTTCAAATCACAGGTTGCATCCGTTTACATCTACGGAGAACTGGAAAGCAATAATCCCCAGGGAGCCATGGGACTATCGGTTGTCCTGCTGCTCATTTCATTTGTTGTCCTCGTATTTCTTAATCTGCTACAACGTCAGAATTGGCTCAATGGAGGTCATTCATGAATATGACCCTGAGAAAAAGCCATAATTCGGGTCGCTGGATACTTACCGCGATCGCGGTAAGTTGGTTCATGATCCTCATACTTGTACCTGTAGGCGGCCTGTTACAGAAATTGCTGACCCAGCCATTCGCAGAAATCTATCGCTCGTTGCAGACCGCAACGGCAGCGAGGGCCTTTCTTCTCACGGCCAAGGTCACATTTTTAACGGTGATTATCAATATGGTCATGGGAATCCTGATGGCCAAAGTGATCGTCACACAAAAGTTCAAGGGCAAATTATTTATCGAAGGACTCATCGACCTGCCCTTCGCCATCTCGCCAGTAGTGGTGGGTTTCATGCTGGTAATCCTTTTTGGTCCCTACGGTTGGCTCGGTGGGTGGCTGGAGAGCGTGGGGGTGAAGGTCATCTATGCAACACCGGGGATTGTTATTGCCACCGTATTCGTGACACTGCCCTTTGTCGCCAAGGAAGTCATCCCCGTCTACCAGCAGGCGGGTCTGCAGGGTGAGGAGGCGGCACAGGTCCTGGGTGCTTCCCAATGGCAGGCCTTTTGGTGGGTTACACTGCCCACTATCAAATGGGGTGTGATCTACGGTGTGACCCTGGCTCTGGCACGTTCCCTGGGCGAGTTCGGAGCCGTATTGGTGGTGAGCGGTAGTATCATAAACCAGACCGAAACGGCCACACTATTCATTCACCAGCAGTTCACTGATTTCAATTACACAAGTGCCTATACAGCCTCATTAGTGATCGCAGCTATTGCGTTCATAATCTTGATAGGGATTGAATGGCTGGCGAAGAGCAAAAAGGAAGCCTGATATGTCCATCGTACTTAAGAATCTCAGCAAACAATTCGGTGATCAGTTGGTAGTACATGATGTCTCACTTGAAATCCTGGATGGTGAGCTTTTCGTCCTCCTGGGTAGCAGCGGCAGCGGGAAAAGTACCATTTTAAGGATTATCGCCGGACTTCTGGAACCTGATAAAGGTAGCGTAGCCATTTCTGGCCAGGATGTTACAGGACTAAGCACTCAGCAGCGCGACGTGGGTTTTGTCTTTCAGAATTATTCCCTGTTTCGCCACATGACCGTTTTCGAAAACGTAGAATTTGGTCTTCGGGTCCGGAAAGTTGTCAGAACCGAACGCCGAGCCAGAGCCAAGGAATTATTAGAGATTGTAGGATTGACCGGCTTTGGCAATCGTTATCCTCAGCAGCTCTCCGGTGGGCAGATGCAACGTGTGGCAGTTGCCAGGGCTCTGGCCTACAAGCCTAGCGTATTGCTCCTGGATGAACCGTTTGGAGCTTTGGATGTGAAAATCCGCTCAAGTCTGCGTCAGAGTCTGAGAAATATCCAGCAAAAACTCAAAGTGACCACCATTTTAGTTACTCATGATCAGGAGGAGGCATTTGAACTTGCAGATCGTATTGGAGTTATCGATCACGGTCAGCTCATCGAAGCGGGACCAGCGGATGAACTGTATCATCGGCCGCGGACCGAAACGGTAGCCACCTTTATCGGGGGTGGCAATGTCATGGTGGGCAGGGAAGTGGATGGCATGATCGAATTAGGGGAGATAAAGCTGCCCTGGCCTGCCGAAGCTCATCTCCATGCCCAGGGATCCCCAGTTCGGGTGCTCTTCCGGCCAGAAACGGTCCAAATCCAAAAGACTCCCTTCGAGAATCGAAAGTATTTAATGCAACTGGGAGCGGGACGAATTGTAAAGCGGATCTTCAATGGACCCGTGCAACGTTTTGTAATTGAACTCGATCAATTGCGTGGTGTGCGGCCCTTGGTACCTGCGCCGTCATATGGATTGGCAGAGACACGCATCGATATAGTGAAAACGACGGACGAGGTTGGGTATGATCTGAAGCCAGGTGACGAATGCTGGATTGCCATCACTGAATTCCATGTCCTCGAACCTTCAGGGATTAAGTTTTTGGCACTGATGAACTCTTCCGCTGCGGAGTCGGCCGCCGCTGAAATGGCCTGCCGACTTGGCGAACGCGCCAAGGGGATTATCACGCTCATCTCGGTTGTGGAGGATGAATCATCAGTTCAACCACAGGAACAGCGCATGCAGGAGTTTAAACTACGCTGGCAGATGCGGACTCCGCGTCTGAATATTCAAGTAAGGCAGGGGGGAATTCAACCTACGCTGTTCCAGATGGTCCAGATGGGTGGGTATGATATTCTGTTACTGGATCAATTTTCTAGCTACAGGGAAGGTCGCACGGCGGGACTGGGTTGGTTATGGTCCCATTTACATGACCTGGGTATCCCAGTCATGGTCGTAGAGCCCAATGGTCCTGAGCTGAAACACATTCTGGTTTGCACCGCAGCAGGTGAGCAGGGGAAGACTGATATTCAAGTGGCAGGACGTCTGGCCCTCCGCACACATACACCCATCACGGTGATGACCGTTTTAACATCTCATGTGGATCAGGTTGAAGAAGCCCGCGTGATCCATCATTTGAAGCTGGCAAAGCAATCTTTGAGAGCACTGGGAGTGGACTGTATGACGTTGATTCGCAAGGGTCTTCCCTTCGAGGAGATCATAGCAGAGACCACTAATCCCGCATATGGATTAATTGTGATTGGTGCATCGTACCCTGAGGGAAGTCGTGGACCCGCTACCCCAAGTACGACGAAACGGATTGTAGATCAGGTCCAAAAATCGATACTCATTGTACCGATGAGGAAATAACCTGTCAAGGGAGCAGAAGACATAGCCTTTAAATTTAAACGATTTATTTTCTCTCCGACCTTTATTGGCGAATACCAATCAAAATCATTGATGGGTTGATAACATCTCTATTTCTATCAATCGCTTGATAGCTGGGAATTTCGAAGTGCTCTTGGTTTACTCCGATTGGCTCCGTTTGCCTGAGGACCTCTTCCTCAGCGCTATTCGCCCTGTGGTCTCCCCACAGGTTTCAGCTGAGGTGATCACTGTGGGATTTGAGACGAAATTGAGATTTGGCTGCGCCTCCATCTCTCTTCGGCTGGAATAAAACAAGTGGGTCAGCCGCCATTTTCTAGACCTCACCAATTACTGAATGCCGGACTCTAAAATATTTCCATTTGCAAGCAGGATTAGTTTTCGACTCCATGAATCTATGGGAGGATGGTATGCCGACAAAGCATAAACAGGACAATAAGAATCACATTGCGACAAGCTATCCTAAAGAATACTTTATCGATAAGAAGAAGTAGTAAATGAACGGCAAAACAAGGTGTAAAAATATTGAACACGGAAGTAGATACCAGACAGCAAAGTGAATCAGAAAATGGCTAGAGAAATAACACTGACCCAATTCATAAATATTTATGAAAATGGTGACCTTCGCATTCTGGATGTTCGTGAAGCCTGGGAAACACCCCTCGTCGATGGTAAAAATGTATTAAAAATTCCAGTGAACCAAATCCCCCAATCTCTTGACAGGATCCCAAGAACTGAAGATTTGGTTGTGATCTGCCAGCATGCCGTCCGATCAACGAATGTTATCCAGTATCTGAAGTCTCAGCACAATTTCACCAATTTGATCAATCTTTCCGGAGGAATTTCCACCTACCACGGGGGAAGGTCCTAAAGCAAATTTCCTCTCCTCGCAGGTAATCTCAACATAGTTTTTGGTTGTCCAATTGAGTGTAGTATCAAAAATCTGAATAATTATTCTATTTTCCTTGGTCGTTTATTTTGTGGACACAATTAAAGAGTGAATAGGAGCGAGTTCTCCAATTTCATATTAATACATTTTTGATACAGAAACCAATTTGGTAATCGTGCTGCTTCGATCTGAATGCGGCTTTGGAAATTGTGTAGAAGCTATCTTTAATCTCAAGGATAATCCCGATTTCAGATCCGCATGAAAAGTTTTGTGAATGCAATAAAAATGGAAATGAAGCCGTCAATTCTTGAAATTACATCACTTGAAACATATTTATATCAGTACGTGATCAATACGACAAAGTGCGGGTGCTTCCCGCTCCTCATCTAGCCAAACCCGCAGGGAGTAGGACGAGGACTTCTGTGTAGTTTGGGTTAAATGGTTGAAGTATCTGAAAAGTGGCTGTGATTGGTTGGAAGTATCCTTTTAAGATAATCTTGGAAAAAACTCCTAAGCTCTTCAAGTTCATTTTGTCGTGATTGTGACGATAAGCGAAATTGAGCCAGAATCACGACTGAAAGTATTACCAAAAATACAATCCCTCATTCATTGAAATCCCCCTATATGTTTTGATGAAATTTAGATGTTCTAAAATCTATCTGTGGCGGAATTCGCTGGGTGGTGCCATAATTCTATATTCGGTTGAAGCATACATGAACGATGCCTGGTTGAATTGAGTAAAGAGCTATACACTCCAACAAGGAAACCTCAATTCTTTAATTCCTTCGTCCTGCAAAAAAATACTGCTTAACAATTTGTATTCCGTCAGAACAAGCTGGAGCAATTAACATGATTTTATAAGAAATACTTCTTTAGCATAATATTTGCATGTAGGTAACTACTAAGTTTGGCATGTATAGCCAGGGAGTTTAAAATGCAAATCTTTGTTCACCGATTATTAATCATTTCCATGATCATGCTCATTTACCCTGTTAGCGGCGTAGCCGAAGACCACTCAGAATATCTTGAGGGCCCCTTTTATTCAGTTCATGAGGTTACAGAAGCTTGTCTCGAGTGTCATGATGATGCTGCTGAGTCATTTATGCAGAGTATACATTGGACCTGGGGGACTGACCAGAATCTACCACAAAATAACCGATCAGCTACCGTCGGGAAAAGGACGGTACTCAATAATTATTGTATCGGCCTGGAAAGCAATGAAGCTCGCTGCACAAGCTGTCATGCTGGATACGGATGGAAAGATGCGAGTTTTGACTTTGAAGACCCGATGAATATTGACTGCCTCGTATGTCATGAAAGTACTGGGACCTATCAAAAGTTTCCCACAAAAGCAGGGTATCCTGTAGACAAAGAAACTGAATTTCCCAAAGGTAGCGGGAAGATCTTTAAAGTCCCAGATCTAGAAAAAATTGCCAGGTCTGTAGGTGAACCCCCAACACGCACAGCTTGTGGCTCCTGTCATTATTATGGTGGTGGTGGTAACAACGTAAAGCATGGTGATCTGGATGCCGTCCTCATCAATCCCTCCCGTGAATTAGATGTGCATATGGGTGGTGCAGATATGCTCTGTGTGGATTGTCATGAGACCAATGATCATACCATCACTGGTAATGCCATGTCCGTGTCTACACACACCAGTGAGACCCTGACCTGCGAGAGCTGTCATGGCGAAACGCCCCATGAGAAAAATGCACATTATCTGGATGCGCATGCCAAGACCCTGGCCTGTCAATCCTGCCATATTCCTGCTTTCGCCCGGGCGAATCCTACTAAGATGAGCTGGGATTGGTCCCAGGCTGGTGATTCAGAGCGCAAGGTCAACCAGGATGAAAATGGGATGCCCGATTATAACAAGAAAAAGGGAGCGTTTGTATGGGGCAAAAATGTGGTGCCAACTTACGCATGGTATAATGGTAATTCGAAGCGGATGCTTCTCGGTGATCAGATCGATTTAAACAATATAAATACCATCGTGGCTCCTATAGGCAGTAAGGCGGACAAAGCTTCAAAAATCTATCCCTTCAAAGTCCACACGGGAAAACAAATCGCCGATAAAAAGAATAAATATCTCCTCCCAACCCATTTGTTTAATGGTGGCTATTGGAATCACTTTGACTGGGAGAAATCAGTGACCGTTGGTGCTGAAAAGAGCGGGATTGAATATTCTGGTAGTTATACCTTTGTTGAAACAGAGATGTACTGGGAAATTAATCATATGGTTGCTCCCAAAGAGGAAGCCTTAAAGTGTAAATCATGCCATAGCAAGACTAAGGATACACGCATGGACTGGAAGTCACTAGAATATGAGAGCGACCCCCGCTACACCAAAGGTCAGAGTCGAACATCAATGCAATAGATATTTGGAGATATTATTTTCATGCTGATTTCGTCGCTTAAACATGCCCAGATGATCGCTAGCTCTGTGTTTATCATGATGTTGGTGGTAGAGTATATCAATGTATAATCCAGCGATGATTGGAAACGACTATTTGAAAGTAAACGTTGGCGGCAATACTTGTTGGCTGCAGGATGAGGTGTTTTGCCTGGATGCCTGGGAGTTTTTACAGTTGTGACTCTCTATAGTCATGGAATCGTCAGTTTTGGTGTACTGGTTGCTGTCGGGGTCACCACAAGCGGTGATGAAGCCTTTTATCATGCTAGCTCTCCTTCCCAAAACAGCAATACTGATAACAACCATCCTATTTTTGGGAGCTCTCTTGCTAGTTTATTATATCGACTCCCGGCTCTGGAAGCTGGATATTTACTCCTTGCATTTCCTGAAGAAGAGGCTTGCCTATGTTTCGATCGATCACAAATCATTCCACAGATGAAGGCAATTCCCTTTTATCGATTCCTATTGGTCAGGAGCGTATTGCTATTCGGATTCAGCTTAAAACTTATTAACCCTCTCTTCGGTTTAATCCTCGGATTGCGCGGGTATGGATTTGGGAAATGATATGTAGGCTTGAATAATTGTCGTTTGAAAATCATATTTAAATCTTTTGATAATCGATTCGACTGGAAAATAATGGAGTGTAAAATGAAAATTGGTATAGCAGTAGAAAAAGATAATAAGACAATTACTGTCAGGACGGGACATGCTCCATCGTTTGTAGTTTTCACCCTTCAAGCAGACCAGATCATCGAAGAGGGCGTTTTCCCCAATGAACATGCAGGTCATCATCATGAGCATGATGATCATCAGCACACAGGAGATGACCAGAATGAGGTTCAAGAACATCGTCACCCATTGGGTGAGCTAAAAGACTGTGATGCTGTTATCGTGAGAGGAATTGGTCCAAGCATGAGGCATGCGCTTCTCCAGGAAGGCGTAAAAATATTTCGAGCAAAAAAATCGTTGGGAAATGAAGCACTTGAGTTAGTTCAGGGGTTCAGTGAGAACCCAGATCATTTTATTGCCATAGTGTGATACCATGTACCCGAGACAGCAAGAGATTGATACTGACTTAAGTAGTTGCCTGACCTTGTCTGAGCTATTAAGTCAGCTTAAACAACGATACAAATCAGGGCTGATTACTTATGGTATTCATGATACAATTCATGAATTGATCAAGCATAATCCCATACCCAATGTTCCCGGGGTTGTGACAATTTGTGGAATCTATGGAGTGAACCAACTCGAGCTTGTAACTGTACTATCGAGTGGACCTACTTCAAATCACCGTTCTGGGATCAGAAGTAAGCTGACAAGAAAATCAAAAAATATTCCTCAAGATAATTTCCTGAAGAAGCAATTTAAACTCAATGATTATCGGGGACTCTTGATCTGGTGGTATGCAACGATGGAAGCTGGGCGGAATGACCTCCCTTCCTATGTTTCACACTTAATCCTGAATACGTACTTTCGAGAGACGGGAACGCTTCCTCCCGGATATTAATAAATTCTGACAATAGTTGGAACTCAACAGGTGACAGGTTCATGATATGGTGGAGCCCCAGGACGGGGATTCTTAGAAACTATTCCTGTAATAATTTCTCGATTATTTTACTTCATAACCAGTGGGACACTTTGTGTTAAAATGGTAAAGACACAAAGGAGGGTCTCATGCACCCTGAGGTTAAGAAGGAACTAGATGTAAGGTTTAAGCAAGCCGTCCTCGAATTAGCCAAGGTTACTTGTTTTACAAGTTGTGTTATCGAAGAATATGGTGGTTCTCGATCATCATTTTATCGTTGGAAAAAACTGAACGATGAAAAGGGCAAAGCAAGATTATGGAATTGTGAGAGGTAGCTGGAGTGTCACTGTATGCCTCTTTCTCTCAGCAAGATTGGGTAGGTATTCAGCCAAAAACGAATCCAATTCAGTTATTAAACTAGAACGAATTGTCAAAACGAGATGACCGGTGAAGTGTTTATCCATTTTAACTAAAGCGGGGAAGAATCCCTTTCTCTGAAATTCAAGATGTCCAGTTTCATCAATGATAATCCAATCATCAGACAATGCTTTTAGCAAGGAATCAACACCCCATTCCAATGCTTGCGGATAAAAGTAGAATTTACCAACATGTGTTTTTGTTGCAAAACTATCCATCGTATTTAAATCCATGACTGAGTCGTCTTTGATTCGCCGGAGTTGATGGTGCCAGCGTCCTGAATCTTTGGTCACTTTCTCAGAAATAAGCCCACCCACCTGGTAGCCAGAATCTTGAATTGTCTTCAGAAGATCGACTACCCAGGGGGTTTTTCCAGTTCCTGGATCTCCACTGATAACCAGCAGTTGAGGTGTAGGGTCGCTGAGCATTTCATTGAGGATGCTATGAGGTGTGGTGGAATCCGGGCTCTCAGGTTCTGCGCTATAACTCTCAGCCATATTGATCATGTCCTGAATCACATCTACCGCGAAAGGGATGAATTGTCTCAACTGTAGACGATTTTTGTTCGGTTCACGTAGCTTGTGAGCGCGCGCTTTGAGGACACTTCGGATTCTTGGGAGCGTTTCTTTAGAGATGTTGAAGAGGAGGTCAAAATGTGAAATACCAAGTCTTTGGAAGAGCTGACGAGCTTTATTGCTATCCAGATTTGTAGAGAGGGTTTGAAAGAGCAAGAAAACATCAATTCCTCTTAACGCCATGAGGATCATCGCGTCAAATTGGACGGTGCTATAGGCAACGCCCAGAAATTCGCCATCTTGATCGCCAGTAAAAATTGGAACCAGTATGACCAGAAATGATACAATCAGCCAGAAACGGTAATTCTTCAGAGGTCGCAAAGTGGCGGGATCGAACCATAACGCCAGTAGGACGATTCCAGCGCTAATCAGGAAGGGAGCATTTTTAAGGGATAAAACGCCGATTAATATCAGGCAAGCCAGCCCCAGCCTGCGTGACCAGATGAGCTGCATCATACCGGTCCAACATCTATTTTGAGACGCTGAATAATTTTCCAACTGAAGATCATGGCGATGAAGGCAAACACAAAATGAGTCAGTAAATACAGGCCCAACATCCACCAACCCGCTTCGTAGCCAATACGTTCTGAAAAGCCCTCGACCAGTTCCAGGATGACAGGTACAAAACTACTTCCAAAGAGAATCGATTTGGTCATGATGGTTTGCAATATTGGATAGATCGCCACGATAATGGCGCTGGTGAAGAAAGCAATTCTTCCGGTTCCCTGGATTGTGAGCACCAGTTCAAGTAAAAAGCCCTCTAGAATAATTGCGATGAAGGGCCCCAGTTTTATGGTGCTGAAGCTGAGCATCTTGATTGAAGCAGCGATCAGGGCCATCAACAGCGTGGTTCCGCGGACAGGATTATAGACTCGGGCGATGAGAATAATGCTCATTCCAATAGAAGCCAGTATGGCACCTGAGAGGGGTATATGAAGCAAATGCAGGGTTGTGCCTATGGTTGCTTCACAAATCCCCCAGAGCGTACCGAAAATGGCGATGTAAACAAGGGACCTGCGATCCATTTTAATCATCCTCGCCATGACTTACGGTATCTGCTCTTTTGATGTAGTTGTTGAGTGATGTTCGTGGGATACCCAACATTCTAGCTGCACTGGTTCGATTCTGGTTTGTGAGCTCCAAGACCTGTTCTACCAACTGGTCCTGAACTTCGTGAAGGAGATTATGATCAGGTTGTGGATTTAGTTTGATCGAGAAGGTTGGCTCACCCATAATGGTGTTCAATAATTCAGCCTGGGGATCATTATTACGAATATTGCTCAACATAAGTTTACCCCCTTTCGCCAACAGAATTCCCCGCTCTATGTAATTGCGCAATTCACGTACATTGCCCATCCATGTTGAGGTGATAATAAAATTTTCAACTTCTTTATCCATGAGGGTCACTAATTTTTTAAAGCTTACATTAAATTTGTTAATAAAATGTTTTGCCAGGGGGAGAATATCCATTCTTCGCTCTCGCAGAGAGGGGATTCTTATATTGGCAACATTAAGACGGTAAAATAAATCTGATCGAAATTTCCGTTCCCGGATCATTTCGGGAAGATTGGCATTACTGCAAGCGATGAAACGAACATCATTTTTAATTGGTTGCACACCACCGATGCGATAAAATTCACCACTTTCAAGGACGTGCAGCAGTTTTGTCTGAAGATCAATACTTAGCTCACTGATCTCATCCAATACCAGTGTGCTTTTATGGGCTTGCTCTATAAGCCCTTGCTTACCGCCTTTACGGGCTCCGGTAAAGGAACCACTTTCGTACCCAAACAATTCACTTTCAATCAGCTCAGAGGGGATAGCGGCACAGTTAAGTGTGACCATGTTCCTATCGAACCTGGAACTATTAAAATGTATATATCGTGATAATAGATTTTTTCCAGTTCCGGTTTCACCGGTGATGAGTACAGTGGCATCTGTTCGAGCAAAATCTTTGCTCAGATCCAGTACCTTGCGCATTTCAGGAGAAACAGAAATAATCTCCACCGCTGAGGTTTGCTCTAGACATTGTAAGCGTAAATCTTCAACCTCTTTACGCAAGCGCTGATGGTCCAGCCCCCTTCGGACCGCATAGCGAGTAATTTCGCTTGATTCATCCTTCTCGACAAAATCGAAAGCACCCAGTTTCATAGCCTCAACCGCCAGATGGATCGTCGCATAGGCGGTCAGCATAATGACCACGGTTTGAGGGAAGTTTTGTTTAATTTCTTTTAGTACGGTTATTCCGTCAATATCACCTAGAGCATAATCAAGCAATACCAGATCTATCTCATACTTATCGAGAATGGTCCTGGCAGTCTCAATTTTCGTGGCTGTATGTACAATATTTTCATCATCTTGCAAGAGTCGTTTCATGGAACTACAGATGAGCTTCTCATCATCCAGAATTAACGTATTAAACTGCATTTTATATCATCCTCTGTGATTGTCGAAATAAATATTGATGGTGGTCCCCAGGTTGAGTTCACTGAGCACTTCAATTTTGGCACCATGATCATCCAGAATACGCTTGCAGATAGCCAACCCCAGACCAGTACCACCCTTGGATTTTGTAAAAAATGGATCGAAGATGCGATCAAGATCATCCCTGGCGATACCACAGCCATTATCCACCACTGAGACCACCTGGCGATTATCTCTGAAACCTGTTTTCAGAATCAGTTCACCTTCATGACCCATCGCTTGCATGGCATTCAATATGAGATTGACAAAAACCTGAACCAGCTTGTGTTCATCACCTTCAATGGTATGGGAGCTTTCCTCCAGCTCTAAACGAATGCGAATTCTGGATTTTTTTAGTTGTTTCTCTACAAGATCCAAGGATTTCTGGATAATTGTATTGATTGCTATAGGCTTGTTTGTTTTTACATGGGGTCGCGAGTAATCCAGTATTGCGGTAACGATGTGATGAATTCGGTCAATGCTATCGCGTAATTCCGGATAAATGAGCTCAAATTCTTTTGGATCACACTGCTTTTCCTTAAGGTAATCGATGTTAGTAGTCAGGGCATACATAGGATTGCGAATCTCATGAGCTATTCCTGAAGATAATTTCCCCAATGCGAACATCTTCTCAGCCTGAATTGAATATTTCTCAATTTGTTTTCTTTCACTGATATCGTGGAGATAGACAAAGGAAAGATCACCATCTTCTCCCTGAGAAACGCCGGAACCGATAAACACTTCCACTGAAATTTCAAGCTTATCCTTGGTTTTAAGAATACACTCAAATTGCTGCTCCATCGTCTCTGGCAGATTTTTCCGCATATTTTGCTTGGAGTTTACCTTCTCGATCAGCGAAAAAAGATTCCTTCCTTTTAATTCACCATCAGTATAGCCGGCATAGCGCTTAAAATTTTGATTGTAGTCGAAAATACAATCTGCTGAATCGATAATAAGGATCAGCTCCGGTGAATTTTCAATCAGGGAACGACTCACTAGTTCTGAGGTTCTTAGCTGTTCTGTGTCATCATGTATGCGTTGCGACATGCTCTTGAACGCCTGGGACAGGCTCCCGATCTCATCTTGACTTTGGATGTCGAAATCAACCACGTATTGCCCATCCTCCATTTCATGGGTTTTCCCTTCCAGAATACGTAAGGGCTCAATAATAGAGCGTTGGAGCAGGAAATAGGTGAGGAGGCTGAGAATAATGATTACCACGACCATCAGAATAAGGAGGAAGACTACATTAGAACGGCGGGCCTGAATGTGGTCGTCTATAGACAGAATAACACTGACACCCCCTCGCAAATCACCGATCTTATAGCCGTGTTTTTCATGACAGCTCAAGCAGGAACTCTTTGTATATAAGGGCGCGAAATAACGATAGTATTGTTTTCCGTCCCGCTCTTCAAATCGGGAATACTCTAAATTTTCCGCCTCCTCTGTAGCATCCAAAAATTTTAACGCTTCCTCTTCAAATGCATCCGGTCTGTTTTTAGGATTGATGAATCGAGTACTGGCCATATGAAATGAGAATTGTCCACCAACCGACTCACTAATGGCACTTAATTCCCGTGTAACCAGGGCTGGATTTTTCAAAAGCAGTGTATCGCCTGAATCGGTAAATAAGAGGGGATGATCTAAATAGGGATTGGCTTCCATTCCAGGTTTCTTAACCACCAGCACGCCATCATTTTCTGCAACCCACTTACGGGTGATGATAACATTTTTGAATATGGAGCGAGCCGTTGCCAGCAGACTGTCCTCACTTTGCCGATCAACTCGAATCAACAATCCCAAAAAGAGTACTGATAGAATAATGGAAGCAGTACCAACAACAATGATACTTACTTTTAAACTTAATCGCATACTTCCTCCAGTTTACCGTTTTCGGTCATGTCAAAGGTTACAGTTAGTTAATCAATAATCATTGCTAACAAGTCGGGATTAGAAGGAATCAGCAATTGACTGAATATAGTCAACACGACTGTATTTAGTCAATTAATTAAATGCTAATTATTAATTATTATTAAAGGTAAATTACTATGTGCAATAATAACAATTAGATACATCGCAATCAAATTGTTGGCACGCCCTTTGACCTGTAAAGAACAAAACCGTTGAAAAATTCATAAAAAAGGAGAACGAAAAGTGAGAAAATTGATTGTTAGTTTGCTCGTCGGGATTTTGGTCATGTGCCTACCAGCCATGGCGACAGAATTCAAAATTGGGGGAGTCTATACTGCCTGGGCTCAGTCACAACAAGCCTTTACATTGAAGGAAGATGTCTATGATAACAATTATGTGGTTCAGATGTTGCGCTTCAATGTTCAGGGAATCGCCAGCGATAATCTGAAATTCGTCACCCGCTTTGATATAGCTCAGGGCTGGTGGGGTGTGGATAATGCGCTGAAAAGTAAGATTCGCACCGGTACCGGTGGGGGATCAGCTCTATTCGATTTTAAAGACACAAATTTTCTGCTTCACGTCGATCAGGCCTATGTGGATATGACACTTCCTAACATGCCTGTCAACCTTAAGATTGGTCGTCAATGGTATGGTGTGGGTAACAAATTGATGGTTGATAACAACTACGAAGGTGTCAAGCTCGGCTACAAAGGATTAAGCCTGGGTTGGGCCAAAGTAAGCGAAGGTGGCGATGGCACGACTGACAATGTTGTTTATGATACCACCGATCCTGATTTAGTTATCGCAGATAATCGTGATGCTGATCTTTATGTTGCTAACTACAAAGGCAAAGCCGGAGCACTCGGTTATGATGCCTTCGGTTTTTATTACAAAGACCAGAGTATTGAAGATGGTGATGCTTATATCGTGGATCATCTACAATTTTTCAGAAACAAAGATGCTGCCACAGTTACACAGCTCATGGCTGCAGGTTTAGCAGCAAACTACAAAGCTGGAAAGATCTCTGTTAAAGGTGAATTCGATTTCCTCACTGGAAAAGATGAAATCCATGATCTCGATCTCAGCGGTTATAATGTTTATGCCAACCTGAATTACACCCAGAATGATAAGCTCAGTCTTGGTGCTGTCCTTGGTATGGGCTCTGGTGACGACGCAAATGAAACAGGCTTCACCAACGTGAACAAACTCCGTACCTCCGGATTTTTCTACATCACTGAAATCTGGGAAGACTCCATTATGCCCGATGAAGAAGGAATCACCCCTCAGGGACTTGGTGCTCCAAATGTAAAGGCTTATCGCGAGCTTGAGAATACGACCATTGCCCAGGTGAATGCGACCTTTAAGCTAATGAAGAGTACCTCTGTTTTTCTATCAGGTAGCTACATCATGGCCTCGAATGATATCAAGGCAGATGATGGTACCTTGTCCTCTGACTTGGGTACTGAAGTAGATTTCCGCATTCAACACAATGTTTATAAGAATGCCTTCTTCATGCTTAGGGGTGGATATTTCATCCCTGGTGACGCTGCAGGTTATCTCATTAATGGACATAATGTCGATATGGTGCCAGCCTATGAGTTAAAGGGCATGGTAACCTATAAGTTCTAGTTTGAATAACCCCTGATGTGATCAATTCATATCAGGGGCATTATTTTTGGAGATAAAAACATGAAAATTAATTTGAAATTAGGTGTCCTGGCTTTGATCGTCATAGCCTTTTCCGTTATTCTATTTTCCTGCGCACCACCCATTACAGCTGAAAAAGTAAGTGTGCCCGCTGATGTTCATCCTGGCTTAACAGATGACATGAATTGTCTCGATTGTCACACGAAATTGACGCCTACCATAACGAGTGCATGGAAAAGCAGTGGCCATGGAAAACTGAATTATGGTTGCTATATGTGTCATGGAGATGGCGTTGTCAAATTTACTCCCAAACCGTCAAATGATGGCTGTAGTTCCTGTCATTCCGGAAATGCCGCGCATATTGAAAAATATAACCACATGAGTTGCTTTGACTGCCATAACGGTCACAGCCTTATTGTAGGTTAGGAGAAAGATTATGAAACAAGTAAATCGTCGTGAATTTTTAAAGACATCTGCAGCAGCAACCGCCGCAGCAGGAATTGGCGTGAGTTTATTCCCCGGTATGGCACTAGCAGATACTGGTTCTGATGGTATGACATGGCATAAATCCGTGTGCCGTTATTGCGGTGTGGGTTGTGGCATAATGATTGGTGAAAAAGATGGCCGTGTTAAGGCTGTCAAAGGCGATGCTAAAAATACGATTAACAAAGGTCACTTGTGTGTAAAAGCTTACTATTTACCCAAAGCTATTCACTCTAAAACCCGTCTGTTGAATCCTCTCGTTCGCAAAAACGGGGAGCTCGTACCAGCAAGTTGGGACGAAGCATTAGGCGTTGTGGCGAAGAATTTTAATAGTATTCGTAAAGCCCATGGTGGCGATGCATTGGCCTTCTATGGTTCAGGACAGGCTGAAACTGAAGAAACCTATATGGCCAACAAGCTTTTTAGAGGCTGTATCGGAACAAATAACGTGGAAGGTAATCCACGACTATGCATGGCTAGTGCCGTAGGTGGATACTTAAGCAGTCATGGTGCCGATGAACCAGCCGGTACCTATGACGATATAGAAAAAACCAATTTATTCATGTTGGTGGGATCCAATACTGCTGAAGCGCATCCAATCGTCTTTGAACGCATCATGCGTCATAAGAATAATAATCCGGATGTGAAGATCGTCATTATTGATCCACGCAAAACACCTACTGATCAGGTTGCTGATCTGCATTTATTTCCAAAGCCGGGCTTTGATTTACCCGTCTTTAACGCCATTTCTCAAGTTCTGATTGCAGAAGGCTATGCTGATGAAAAATTCATCAAAGCCCATACCTTCATGAAGACCAATAAGGGAGATAAAGTATCCTTTAAAGAGTACAAAAAATTCCTTGAGGATTATACACCTGAGAAAGCTTCAGTAATTAGTGGTGTACCTGCTGATGATATCATCAAGGCAGCTCGTATTTTTGGAAGAGCCAAAACTGCCATGTCAATGTGGTGTATGGGATTGAATCAGCGTCAACGGGGTGTCTGGTCCAATAACCTGGTAAATAACTGGCATCTGATTACCGGTAAGATTGGTGTGCCTGGCAGTGATGCATTTTCACTTACAGGTCAACCCAATGCTTGTGGTGGCGTACGTGAAGGTGGCGGTCTATGTCATATTCTGCCTGGTCACCGTGCTGTAGGCAATGCAACTCATCGGAAAGAAGTTGCAGATGTCTGGGGCGTTCCTGCAAATCGTATCCCACCCAAACCAGGTAAACATACCATAGCCATGTTTCAAGGTCTGAATGATACCGATATCCGTGGTATCTATATCATGTGTACAAATCCGGCACAGTCTCTTCCCAATGCTTCAAAATACTGGAAAGGACTGAAGGAACAATTTGTTGTTGTTGCTGAATCGTTCTACCCAACGATGACGACGAAGTATGCAGATGTTGTTCTTCCTGCAGCCTTCTGGTCTGAAAAAGAAGGTGTCTACGGCTGTACCGAACGTCGATCACAGCATATGGCCAAGGTCCTTGAGCCTGCAGGTGAAGCTGTTTGGGATGCCTTTATCCTACGTGATCTTGGGAAAAGAATGGGCTTTACAAAAGAGTTCGCTAAGTATAAGACAGCAGAGATCATCTGGGATGAGTATTGTAGTCTCACCAAGGGCAAGGACATGGATCTCATGGGTGCTACCTATGATCGTTTGAAAAAAGTCCGTGGCTTGACATGGCCGGTTCCCTCTGTTGATCACCCTGGAACCTATAAACGCTATACAGATGGTGATCCTATTTTTGATGCCCTTCCGGCTAGCAAGAAAATGGGTCGCCGCATGTACTTCTATGGTCCTAAAGCCAAAGAGGGGAAGGCAACGATCTGGTTGCGACCCCATGCCGATCCAGCTGAGCCACCTGATGCGGAATATCCCTATGCTTTAACGACAGGGCGTATTCTTGAACATTGGCATACACTGACAATGACGGGTTGTTCGCCGGAATTGAATCGTGCAGTACCGAAAGCCTACGCTGAGATACATCCTTCGGATGCTAAAAAGCTGGGTATTCAAAATCGGAAAGACTTGATTCTTACCACACGCCGTGGGGAGATGAGGATCGAAGCCCGTGTCATCGATAGACCAGCACCAGGCACTATTTTCGTGCCCTGGCACTGGGAAGAATGGCCCATTAATGTGCTTTGCAACGATGCTTTTGACCCTGGTTCAAAGGAACCAGAGTATAAAGTGGCTGCAGCACAGGTTCGCAAGGCCTAAAAATCATCTTCCAAAGTACCAAGATAACAACGAGCAAGTGGGGAACGATTCTGTTCCCCACTTTTCGTGGTAATTAGTATGAGCACATCTGCACCTCCAATGCTCTCGCGTGGAGACTTTCTGCGTAGCTTTTTTCAAAGTCCAGGGAGTAGTGCAGCGAAGTTGCGACCCATGTCTCCTCAGGTCTTATTACCTCCCGGGAGTAAAGGATGGACGCATTTCCTGGCAAATTGTGATCAATGCTATGCCTGTGTTTCAAAATGTCCCCATGAGGCGCTGCGCGTTGTTCGGGACAGCAATTCCAAACTTGAAGGTTATCCAGCTATTTATCCGACACTCATAAGTTGTGAAGGTTGCTGGGAGCAGGAATGTATCAAAGCCTGCCCAACAAATGCTTTAAGTTCAGAACCAAACCTGACACCATCCCAGGAACTTTTTATCGATGAAGATTTATGTCTTGCCTTTAATGGACAATTCTGCACGACATGTGTAGGACGCTGCCCACTTCAGGGTACTGCTCTGTTTCTCGATAAGGAAGGCAAACCAAAGCTAGATATGACTCACTGTACTGCTTGTGGCATTTGTATCAATGTATGCCCGGCACCTCAGCAAGCCATCCAGATAAAAGAACAGGAGATTGTATGCCCATAGCTGGCCTCGTTATAATGACAAAACCTGATAAAGCTGATGAGGTTCTTGATGAACTAAAGCAGGTGAGTGGAATCACCACCTATGGTATTCACAAGGACAATAACATCATCGCGGTATTGGATACCACGAGCATCGAAGAACTTAAATCAACCAGTTTACTCATTTTGAATGATATCCCCAATGTTATGGGTGTTTATCCTTCATCAGTGAATTACGAAGATTTGGGAGATATCGACGACTAAAGACGTCGAATACTATTTATCATGCTACTTAATCTACTTCAGAATTTGGCAAATATCAGACATCCATTGCGACCACCAGGAGCAGTGTCCGAACAAGAATTTAATGAAAAGTGTATTCGCTGTCGCAAATGTGAAGAAGTTTGTCCCTACGATGCCATACAGATGACTGATTTCAGTTGGTCTTCCAAAACAGGCACCCCAATTATTACTCCAAAGAAAGTACCCTGTTATCTTTGCGATGATCTACCCTGCATCGATGTCTGCCCCACAGGAGCGCTTGCTCCGGTCAAGGATCGCGCTGAAATCGCCATGGGTATCGCCAAGATTGATGAGAGTCTCTGTTTCGCTTACAATGGAATTCTCTGCAGGGCCTGTTATGAGCGCTGCCCGGTTTATGGCGAGGCTATCACCCTGAAGGATGAGTTATATCCAGTAGTTCATGAAGATAAATGCGTGGGTTGTGGAATTTGCGAGAGTGTTTGTCCCGTGGAACCAATCGCCATTATTGTTGAAAGCGCCCACGAGGTGAATTCATGAAAACCTGGTTTCTAAACCATTCGAAGGTTTTCCGTCGGACATCTCAAATATTGAGCTTCCTCTTTCTGATGTCCATTCCCTTTCTTAATAAGCAAGGTCTAGACTGGTTTGTAGGAACACTTTATAGTATCGATATTCTGGGGTGGACCATTGCAGATCCAGCCATGATCCTACAGATGGTACTTCTGGGACAACCCCTACTTTGGACCCTGGTCCTGGCTGTATCAATTCCCATCATATTGGCTCTGATATTTGGCAGGATATTTTGCAGCTGGATGTGTCCCTATAACTTTTTAGCTGAACTCCTCTACAAACTGCGACGATTCGTATTTCCCAGGAAAATAAAGCGCAACAAAAATCCGGCGAGGAATCTCCAGTGGGTGATTCTAAGCAGTATTTTTTTGCTGATAATAGTCACTGGTGTACCCCTTATTGTTTTTCTCTCCATGCCGGGACTGATGACAGCCGAGATGACAGATATTGTTTTTGCGGGAGGTCTTGGGCTTGAGCTTCTCCTGGTTGCAGGTGTCTTATTACTGGATACGTTAATATTTAAACGTGTTTGGTGTAAATACCTTTGTCCTGTTGGTCTTACACTTTCACTTTTTAAGACACCCTGGACTTTGAAAGTGACGTCACAATCCACTGAGTGTGCGCATTGTGATGCAGTAAAGGAACACACTTGCAATCAAGCTTGTCCTTTGGATTTAAACCCGCGTAGACCGAAGCATCTTTATCCAAGTTGCTATAATTGTTTGGATTGTGTCAATTCCTGTCATGAGCACGGGGGAGCCCTGGATGTAAGTATCGGGTGGCCCCACAAAATTAAAAATACGAAGAAGGAGATAAACTAATGGAAAATGAACAGCCGGAACAAGCTAGCCGGCGTGATTTTCTCCTGCGCTTTGGTGCATTTGGTGCTCTTGTATTAGCACTGGGCGGATTTGCTCGCCATTTGCTGGTTTATTTTACACCAAAACAAAAAAAAGCCGGAACCCACAGGTATTTGGTTTCAAAAGTGGAAGAAATCCCCATAGGCAAGGCCAAGGAGATCAAAATTCAGGGTAAACCGGTGTTCGTTGTCCATTTAGAAGATGGTTTCAAGGTTTTCTCCGGGGTTTGTACGCACCTCGGATGCATCGTTAAATGGGAAGAAAACAAAAGCCGTTTTTATTGCCCCTGTCACAAAGGCATATTTGATAAAGCTGGTCAGGTTACCGGGGGACCCCCTCCCAGAGCTCTGGACGAATTCAAGGTTGAGCTGGACAAGAACCTCGTTTTCATTGAAATCGATGATAAAATGAAAGGTCCCTGGGCATGAGTTCAAAAACCTGGATCCAAGAACGCTTTCCCATTGATACTGAGAAAATCTCAGATTTCAATGAAAAGTTATTCAAAGAGCCAATTCCCATGCATATGAAAAAATGGATGCTGGCCATGGGGACGACCCCCTTCATCCTTTTCCCGCTTCAACTTATAACCGGGATTCTGCTCACCTTCTATTTTGTTCCTTCGCCGGAAATGGCACATGAGAGCGTAAGATATATAACTGAAGAGGTCAGTCTGGGATACTGGGTACGTGGCTTTCATCATTGGGGAGCCCATTTGATGATCATTAGCATTTTTCTGCACATGATGCGCGTCTTTTTTACCCAATCATACCGCAAACCCCGCGAGATTAATTGGGTATTTGGCTTTCTGCTTTTGGCTTTGGTGATGACAATATCCTTCACGGGATACTCACTGACCTTTAACCAGGTTTCATACTGGGCAATGACCGTAGGTACAAATATGCTGGCTGAAGTACCGCTGATTGGACCCTTCATTCTGGAACTATTGAGAGGCGGACCGGATGTTACGACGAATACATTGACCCGGTTCTATACTTTACATGTCTGGATATTACCGCTGATCATTAGTTTGCTCCTTGTGATCCACATTCTCATCCTGCGCTTGCATGGTGTTTCTGAGCCAGAAGGATTTGAGAAGGGTTCTTACCCCTTTTATCCCACACATTTCAACAAAATAATTGTTGTGACCCTGTTTCTCATCTCACTTATCAGCTTGTTGGCAGTAACCTTACCACCTGGTATTGGTGTTCCTGCTGATCCCTTGAATACCCCCTTGCATATCAAGCCGGAGTGGTACTTTTTTGCTATTTTTCTATTCCTCAAGTGGGTGCCATTAAATATTGGATTGCTAATCATTGGGCTGGCAATTCTGGGGATGGTTTTCTGGCCATTTCTGGAACCCCTACTGGCCAAAAAAGAGAAACATAGAAGTGTCATCAGTTTCAGCCTTGGAGCGGTGGTTATTCTGACTCTGATCATTTTCACGCTCATTCAAACTTTTACGAACTAAATGGGAAACGGAGAAAATATGGACCAAAGCAAAGTTCAGCAGATACTGATAGGTACTTTTAGTATTCTGCTTATCGTTACTTTAATGATTGTGGCAACAGTTGAAGTCAAAAAAACAACTTCAGATGTGGAAGAGATCGATATTGATAAAGAATCCGCAGCATGTATCAACTGTCATGAGCTTGAGCATATAGCAGTAACCCAGATTGCGGCCTGGGAGAGAAGCGAACATGCCGTTATGGGGATTGGATGTATTGAGTGTCATAGCGCCAATGAAAATGATTTTGATGCCCAGAGATGCCCGGAAAACGATGTTCTGATTGCTCGGCATCCAACACCTGGTGATTGCGCTGCATGTCATGAACAACAGGTAGATGAACATGCGAATAGTAAACATGCCCATCAGTTCTGGCTTTTTAAGAATGGGGATCGTTCAGTCTTTGAAACACCCATGGCAACCAAGCATGGTTGTATCCAATGTCATAATATTGGCAATATCTGGCCAGATGGAAGTGTGGGTGAATGTGATGCCTGTCATAGCAAACACTCCTTTAGCAAGGCCGTCGCACGTCAACCTGAAACATGTGGGGAATGCCACGTTGGTCCTGATCATCCACATATTGAAATATACATTGAATCCAAACATGGAAACATGTTCAAGGCCCTTGGTAAAGACTGGGACATGAATTATAGCACGGCGAATAATGAACCCATTCCTATTGAAGCACCTGTGTGTGTGACTTGCCATATGGATGGAAACGAAAAACAACCCATGACCCATGATGTAAGTGCTCGACTGGCAACTGAATCTCAGGCTCCCTGGAGTTTTCGAACGGTTTGGGACGAAGAGAATCTGGGCAGTTGGGAAGTCAAACGCGAACGCATGGAATCAGTTTGTGCGAGTTGTCATGCACCCGATTTTGTAGAAACCTATCTGCTCACAGCAGATCTGGTGAACCTTCAGTACAATGAGATGCGTCGCAATTTTGTTTATTGGACCAAGAAATTAACGGCAACCGGACTCATTGATCGTCTTAAGGCAGATGGTAAATTCAAATCAGATCCGGTCCTAAATGGCTGGGATGAGCTACCTGAGAGAGAGATGTATGACTCGTGGCATCATCAGGGTCGTCGCTTCCGTCATGGTGCTGAAATGATGGGCGCTGATTTTACACAGTGGCATGGCGTGTGGGAAATGCAGTTCTCTATGGTTGAAATGATTACCTGGGCTGCTGAAAAGGGAGATAAAGAAGCTGAAGAGTGGGTGAAGAGCAATCATCCTTCAAAATTCATTCCCTATGCCCTCTACGATATACCTGGCAGCGCCTGGGGTATCAACGTCATGGCTGATACAACACCCTTTGTCTATTCATACGAAGACTATTGGGATCGCATCAAAGCCAATGTGGAAGCTGCCTATAATAATGGTTTCCTGGCCAAGGATCAGTGGGAACTATGGTTGGACCGATATGAAAATCGTGAGCACTATAGTGGCTTGAAGTACGTAGATAATCCTAAGGTACAAGAACTCTGGAACATGTATAAAGATCGCAATGTAATTGATACCGAAACCTTTACAGAAAAAGCCGTTAAGCTTAAATTGCCGGGGAAACCATTCTACCCGGATAAATAGCAATAATACTAACTCCGTGCGTGGAGACCTGAGGACTAGGTCTATGGTCTCCACGCCGATGGGTGTAGTTAGAAATGACTGTGCCTCCCGATCAGGAAATACCTGTGAATTGGAAAGGAGAAAAGTTGCTGACTAGAAATACTCTGGGGATATGCAGATAGTTCAAGATCCACAACTGGGAATATTCTAGGTTTTTGGCAACACACATTATGAGAAACTTCAGACTCAACACCTCACAACCTGCCTTTATTCGTCTATTTCTTATGCTGATAGCTCTGCTCGCAAATGCCGGGGCAGCAAATATGATTTCTGGCAAAATTTGGGATGTCAGCAACCAACAACCTGTACCAGGCGTGCAGATCAGGATTGCTACACTGCAATTAGCAACAACCAGCGACAATTCAGGTTATTTTGAACTTGAGTTAACTCCATCAGAAACGCAAGACTTGCTCTTTAGTCATATTGGCTATCAGGATCAGGAAATCGCTATTCAGAGGGATGGTGCGGACCTTGAATCCGTAAATGTTTTTTTAGAACCTACGATTCTGCGCGGAAATGAGGTCATGATTACTGCTACCCGAACCAGCCGAAGTTTGGCTCAAATTCCAGGACGAGCAGAGGTTGTTTTGGCTTCAGAATTTAATCGAACCACGACAACCCAGGTGGATGCAGCTTTGCAGCGGATCCCAGGGATAAACATACACCGTACTTCCGGCGAATACGAAGTTCGCCCTGTGATTAGCATGAGAGGTGTCGGTGGTGATGATCCGGGCCGAACCCTGGTCCTCGTGGATGGTGTGCCCATCAATAAATCGGATACAGGTGTGGCAAATCTCAAGCGTATCCAGGTACAGCAAATAGATCGTGTGGAAATACTAAAAGGTGCCGGGTCAGCTTTGTATGGCGCCAGCGCCATGGGCGGTGTTGTTAATATCTTAACTCGACCGACCACTGATAAATTGAGCGGTCGAATAGGTTTTCATCATGGCACACATAACACGCAGAAGTTTGACATGAGTTTAGCACGTCGTTTTAACAACGGTATCGAATTGTCTTTCAATGGGTATCAGGGAAATGGCGATGGCTATGTTGATATTCCTGATACGCTGCAAGATGAATACACTGTTCCGCTCTTTTTTAAAGAAGCTGGTGGAAGCGTTCATCTCGGTCTAAAACGATCCCCTGAGCTAGGTATAAAACTAAGTTATGCTCTGGACGTGGATCAGCGCGGTGAAGGCTATAAAATTGAACATGAATTAGGTAATTATCGCGATTTTACGACAGAGACCTACGAGATCAAGCTGTCCGGCAGGAGTCAGCTGGGGAACTATGAGGTAAATGGATATGTCCAACAGGAAGACTACCTGCGCGTCAGCGAGGCTTTCAAAAAATCTAATTATAACCGTTTTGATGTAAAATCCGATCGTGTGGATCGTGGCTTCCGCGCCCTCCTGAGCAGTGAGTTAGGATTCCTCCATACACTCACTGCTGGGCTGGAGGGTAAGCGAGGTAGTGTGCGGGGTGGTGATTACTATTTAACCTCCCCAGATACCATTCTAAACCAGGGAGAGATGCTTTTTTGGGCTGGATATATCCAGGATGAGTTTCAATTATTGAATAAACGACTGCATGTTTTGGCTAGTTTGCGGCAGGATGTTGTTACCTTTCAAAACGGAAGCTTTTCAGCCAACCAGACCAATAACGCTTTTTACTCCTATAACGGCGATCTCGATGATCATAACTGGTCAGCCTGGAGTCCCAGAATTGGTTTAAGGTATGTATCTTCGGCTGAGCTTAGTGCATATGCTAATTATTCACGCGGTTTCCGCGCTGCACCACTGGATGATATATGTCGCTCAGGATTTATGCGACTCGGCCCTAAAATCGCCAACCCGGAACTGGGACCGGAAACCATCAACAGTGTCGAGCTGGGTCTTGATTATTCTCCCAATACATCTTTTAGTTTGGCTCCCAGTTTTTATCTCTCACAGGGTGAAGATTTTTTGTACTATATCGCCACCGGTGATTCATTGTGGGGAAGGCGCCCCATCTATCAGCGAGAGAACGTCACCAGTGTGGACATTGTAGGAAGTGAACTGGAAATGGTACTTAAACCATCTAGCAATTTGCAGATTTCAGCACACCTCACCCTCAATAAATCAACGATTGATCGCTTTGATGAAAATCCTGAATTGCAGGGGAATGACTTGATTTTTTCTCCTCGTCAGCTAGCTGGGCTTAATCTATTTTGGGAACCTGAATGGGCGATTATTACTCTGGATATTCATTATAAAGGTGATCAATATATGGATGATGCGAATGCAGAGAAATTACCCGCGTATACCCTTATTGACATGTTTGTTTCCAAAACATTTCGAGATCATTTACAACTCACACTGGGTATGGTAAACATGGGTGATAAGCGTTATCTGGAAAATTTGGAGCGACTGTCACCAGGACGTCTCTATCAATTTCAGGTGTCATACATATGGTGATTAGCTATAGAATAGCAAATTTTTGTACATTTCTTGAGTTAGTCGAATTAGAATCATAATTCCTCTGATTAATTCAAGCTGAATACCCCAGGGCCGGTCTTCGATCGGCCCTTTTTCTGAATAATTAAAAATACACATCCAGGAAACTCATGTCACCTATGCCCCTTCATAACCCAAAGAGCATAGAATCATGTGAGCCCACTCTTGATTTTGGCTCCCGGTCCACAGGTTGGATTCCTGTTGTGCAGACCATTAAAAGTCTCCGTGAGTGGAATTTTTTGTTTGGGAGGTAATTACTCGGTCTGATAGGTCCATAGTGGGTAGGAACCTAGTTGGTTGGATTTGCCTTGTGGATAACTCCTCGGATTATAACTTTTCCTGTGTTTTACAAAAGGGGAAGGTCATGTGATATGAGCATTTCAACGGAGAGCATAAAACCTTCAATTAATAATGATCCCACCTATCGCTATGTTAGTGTTGGATTTCTTGTTGTTGCCAGCATTGCTATTTTTCTCATTTTGTGGTTTATCCGCGATGAAGTGCCCCTCAGAGAGCCACGTACCATCACCCTGTATAGCTTCACGGCCATGGAATCGGTCATGGAGCAGGCACTTATTCCAGCATTTCAAGATTTTTGGATGGAATCGCATCAAGAACGGGTGGAATTCATCAACACCTTTGCTGGCGCCGGTGTTATAATTCGACAAATTATGACACAATTTCCAGCTGAGATTGCCATTCTTTCATCTGAATTGGATGCGCGTCGTCTGGTTGGAGAGGGGGTTATAAATGCGGCGAGTTGGCAGGAGTTACAGTCAAAGCCGAAATTCTGTCGTACACCCATCGTATTGTTTGTCCGAGATGATATAGAAGTCGAAATAAATGGCTTTGATGACATTGACTATGCCTACATGGATGTGATGATTCCAGATCCACTTATTTCTGGTGAAGGTCAAATGACCAGCCTGGCAATATATGGATCCAGGCTGCGACAGGGAGATGGTGAAAAAGCAGCTTTAGCGTTTACCCTGGATGCCTTTGCCAATGTTAAAAACCGCCCTTCAAATTCTCAGGATGCTCTGGAACAGTTTCATGCTGGTATCGGGGATGTGTTGTTTAATTATGAGGCAGCGCGAGCTTTTCATCCCGGGGCTTCAGAACTAAAGGTGATCTATCCTAGAAGTACCATCATGGTGGAACCTATCGCTGTGGCTATACATCAGAATATCCCACCTCAACAGGAGAAACTCATAACAGCCTTCTTGGATTTCCTCTGGGATGAGCCTGCACAAAGGATCCTATCTGATTACGGATTCCAGACTATTAACACTTCGAACCGTCTGGAATTTGCACCAGCCCCAGATCACGACATCTTCACCTTAAGTAGTCTGGGTACTGCCCTGGACCTGAATCGTTCAGTTATTGACCCACTCTTGAAGCAATAGGATTGAGCTGAATTCATCATAGAGCACACGAGGTGATCAATATATGGCAACAGTTGACACTCCTTTTCATGGCAACATCTAATGTGCAAAAAAACTTCCGTTTTAGATCAATCATCTTTCTTAGCAATGAGGAAACAGCATCTGTTTTTTGATTGATAAGAAAGAAACAATAGAAAATATTTCACCTTCACAAATTATTCTCAATTCAATTACATCGCGATAATACCTACTTAACAGCAACTGTGTGACATTTGTCACAATAACTGCCAATTAACAAATAATAATTCTGAAATGAACTCATGTTCATTATAGTGGGCACGTGAATTGCACTTATGGTCATTTGAGAAATGCTATGAATTGTAGGTTTTATACGCGCACGCTGAACACTGGTACCAGAAACGGGGGTGTAGATTGATAGAAAAACATCTTGAGAATCCTCAATCTATCAGCAATGATTTATTGACCGAAAATCTGTCACACATCAAACATCGTATCGTTGTGTTTAGTGGCAAAGGTGGTGTGGGGAAGACCACCGTTAGTGTCAATCTTGCTTTTGCTCAAAAAGCGCTCGGTTACAAATCAGCTATTCTCGATGCGGATATCACCGGACCAAATGTTCCCAAAATGTTGGGGATAAAAGACAGAACACCCGTTTCCAAAGGACGTATCCAACCTCATCTGTATGAAGGTGTCAAGGTGGTTTCCACAGCCAGTTTGATTTCTGAAGCGCAACCTGTCATCTGGCGTGGTCCGAGACGTTCCAAATTACTCATGCAATTTATGCGAGATGTTGAATGGGGCGATCTGGATTATTTACTTGTGGATCTTCCACCTGGGACCGGTGACGAAGTCATCACGGTTGTAGAGAATATCAAACCTGATCTTGCTCTGGTAGTAACGACACCTCAGGAAGTGGCACTTCTTGATTCTGCCCGAGCCATCAATATGGCTAAACACATGAATATCCCCCGTATTGGACTTGTTGAAAACATGTCGGGACTTATTTGTCCTGAATGTCACAAACTCATCGATCTTTTTGGGATGGGTGGGGGAAATCGACAGGCCCTGGAGCATGATATAACCTTTATTGGAAGTTTACCCATGGATATCGGGATCAGGGTTCTGGCGGATGAAGGCATGCCCGTCGTCTTGGCTTGTCCAGAAAAATCGATATGCCGCATATTCAAATACTTTGCCCGTAAGGTAACCATCATGCTAGATACACCTTCCGAATTATGCCCCCCAAAAATAGAGGTCATGGAAGATCATGAGTTACAAGAATAATGGTAATATAAAGTGAGAATAAATAAATATTTGGCATGTTCAATATTTACAGGAGCGAACTATGGGTGAGAGAAACGCTTACCGGAAACGCATCGTCAAAGAACCCCCCCATCTAGACCTTTTCAAACCGGTGGGTGCATCGATGAGAACTGCCAAAAAGATCATTATGAACCTGGATGAGCTAGAGGCACTTCGATTCGCTGATTATCGGCAATTGGCTCACCTGGAAGCTTCTCAAAAAATGAATATCTCCAGACCTACGTTTACTCGATTGATAAATAAAGCCAGACATAAACTCTCTCAGGTATTACTCGAGGGTTGTGTGCTCAAGATCGAAGGGGGTAATGTGGAATTCAGGGGTACTGTTCATCAATGTCAGGACTGTGGAGAATCAAGTAAGCAGAGTGTGGAAGCTCCTCTGGAGGAATGTCCGGAATGTGGATCTCCTCATACTGAGAATCTGGCGAATAGACATCGCGAAACGGAAAAAAATGAAACCAAGGAAATATGAGGGTTGCTGGAAGTGGCGGCGTGTCATTCAAGCACCTCATGAAATAGTTTACTTAGATGAATTGGAGAATTAGATGAAGTATTTTGATGTTGTTATTATAGGAGGTGGTCCCGCCGGGGTAAGCGCAGCAATCTCTGCCCATAACACCTACCCAGCTAAAAGCATCGCACTGATCCGGAAAGAGGAGATCGCACTTATTCCCTGTGGTATCCCTTACACACAAGCAACCCTACCAGATGTATTAAGTAACACTCTGCCCGATGGTCTTGTGACACAAAAAGCCGGAGCCGAGCTTATCATTGATGAAGTCATCGGTCGAAAAGCCAATACGTTGCACCTGAAAAGCGGTGAAGAGATCACTTACTCAAAGTTGGTATTGGCAACTGGCTCAATCCCATCCTCACCACCCATCGAAGGCATTGACAAAGAAGGCTCGTTCCTCATCCAGAAAGATGTCAAATATCTAGAAAAACTCAGGGCTAAAATGCTGGATAGCTCAGATATCGTGATCATAGGTGGTGGATATATTGGTGTAGAACTGGTTGATGAGTTTCTCAAACACAACAAGAAGGTCACCATTGTAGAGCTTCAGAATCAACTTTTGCCAGCAACCATGGATTTTGAGTTTGCTAATAAACTTGAAAGTATTCTGAAAGAGAGAGGCGCAAACATTGTACTTGGTCGTTATGTAAAATCTCTTGCAGGTAATGGTCAGGTGGAGAGCGTAGTCCTAGATGATGGGACAGAAATTCCAGCTGACGTCGTTGTGACCTGTGTAGGTTGCAAACCGAATATCAAATTGGCGGAAATATTTGGGCTAAGGCATGATCCAAGATATGGGATCAAAGTGGATGAATATTTACGCTCATCCGAGAAGGATGTATTCGTTATCGGTGATGCAGCTGCCAAGCATGATTTTTTCACAGGCGAATTGACGGATATACGTCTTGCTTCAACCGCCATGGCTGAAGGACGATTGGTAGGTTCCAACCTTTTCGAGATCAAAGTCATTCGCAAGTATCGCGGAGTTCTGGGTTCGTTCTCAACAAAAATTGGCAATACTGCTTTTGGCATCAGCGGATTGACTGAGCTGAAAGCTAAGGAAATGAATCTGGAATACGCTGTGGGAGAAGCGATTACCGTTGATCGCCATCCTGGAATGGTCCCAGGCGCATCCCCACTACACCTTAAGCTTATTTTTGCCAGATATTCTCATGTGCTTCTCGGTGCAGAAATGCATGGCGGTGATTCTGTTGGCGAGCTGGTGAACATGTTGTCGGTAATGATCCTCAATAAAATGACGGATATGGATATCGATACCATGCAAATAGGAACACATCCACTTCTGACAGCATCACCAATTGCCTACCCGGTAATAACCGCTACTGTTGATGCCATTGGGAAATGGTATCAGGCAGATGTTACCTAGAAAGACCACAAATTAAAAATGATTGAAAGGGGAAATGCTATGGATACAGAGTTTAGAATGATCAATAAAATACCGAGAGTTTTGTTTTACCTGCTAGCCTCGCTCATGATTATTGGATCTTTGTCAAATGCAAAGAACAAAGACAAATCGAGTGATGCATCAGCCAGTGATACCATTCAAGTCCGAGAAGGAACCGAGCTACAAATTATGGTTTCTCCTGAACCCTGGATTATTAAGGTGGGAGGACTGCCTCCTGGAACATATCCAGTATATTTTGAAAACTCTGTATCCAGGATAACCAGCCATATCACCATCAATGGCTCAGACGTCGCCTCCATCGTTTTTAATAATCCTGTAGATGCACTCGTATCTGATAAAACGGTTGAACCTTACCCTGAGTCGGAGTGGATACATGTGAGGGGTGGTAAATATCTGAATTGCTGTTCTGAGGATGGAAAGTCTATGCGGATGATTGATATTCCAGATTTTGAGATTGGGAAACATGAGATCACCAATTTGCAGTTCTGCGATTTTTTGAATGCCTGTAAACTCAATCCCGAGGAAAGCAGTTTTCTGATCGATCTCTTCGATAAGTATTGCAGAGTAGAGTACAGAAATGGCGTTTATGAATGCAAATCTGGCTATGAGAAACATCCGGTTATTGAAGTTTCATGGCATGGGGCTCAAGCTTACTGCACATGGGCCGGAGGACGTCTACCCACTTCTGCGGAATGGGAATATGCTGCTTCCGAAAGGGGTCGGGAGGTGGTCTATGGCAATGGGAAGAATGTTGCTAAAGACAATGAAATGAATTTCAATAACACTGAAGTGTCCCTTGATTGTTCCTCACCTTATCGCAAACGCCATACGACGACATCTATAGGTAGTTTTAAACCGAATAGTCTGGGTATCTATGATATGAGTGGAAACGTCTGGGAGTGGTGTTTGGAATCTGACGTAAGGAAGTATTCAGATTCTAATCGAGAAGAGTTTCATGTTTATTGCCCCTCGTGCAATCGAATCATCAAGGGAGGATCCTGGAGTAGTCACGCAGAAAGTTGTCAAATCAGGTCAATAACGACCCATGACATCTGCTCTGGCTGTGGAAATATTGGATTCAGGATCTGTAAGTCGAGTATATAATGCTAGTGAGTGACCATGCTCATAGTGCCCCCACAGGTTTTGTTGGCCCCGTCACCCGTTTCTTGTCAGGATTACAGGTGTACGCGGGTCGACAGGACCTGATTCGAGAGCGTAGCTAGGGAAAAGCTATGAACGCACTCGCATGGATATTAATTACGGGCGTATTGATGAGTCTCATTGCCCTGGTTGGCAGTGTGACTTTTGTGCTCAAAGAGTCAACTTTGCACAAGATCATCTTACCGCTGGTAGCTTTGTCCGCTGGCTCTCTCTTAGGGGGAGCCTTTTTTCATATGATTCCAGCCAGTCTGGAGGATATGGTCAATACTCATATTGTCTTTATGTGGGTGCTTCTAGGCTTTACATCATTTATGATATTAGAACAGGTCTTGCACTGGCATCATTGCCATGAGACCTACGGTGGGTGTAAACAACCTCTAAGTTATCTCATCCTTATTGGTGATGGTCTCCATAATTTTATCGGAGGCATCGCCATAGCTGGAATATTCCTTATGGATGTTCGCCTCGGACAAATTGCCTGGCTGGCAGCTGTTGCTCATGAAATTCCACAGAAACTGGGTGACTATGGTGTGTTGATCCATGGAGGATGGAGTAAGAAGAAAGCACTGCTTTTTAACACCCTCTCTGCGCTTACCTATCTCCTCGGTGGAATAGTAGCATACCTGGTTTCTTTTAGGGTAAATATTGATTTTCTGATTCCATTTGCGGCAGGGAACTTCATCTATGTTGGCGCAACGGATTTGATTCCAGAGGTCAATAAACAGAAGCATACATCGGACAATCTCATCAAGACGGGCATGTTTATCCTCGGATTGTGTTTGATGTGGATGATTAAAATGTTTTTTAGCTCAATTCAGGGAAGCTGAATGAGATTAGTTCCTGCTCGAGCAAAAAAGGAGAAAATATGGATCGACTGAGAGAACAAAGACAAGGTGGACAAGAAAGACAACAAGGCGTTGGCCGCAATTCGCGTCCCAGCCAAGGTGGTCGAGGAAGAAATCAGGGTGGGTCATTTGGACCTGGAGGTTTTTGTGTCTGCGTTAAATGTGGGGCCAAAGAACCCCATGTGACTGGAACCAAATGTACCACACTGGCCTGTCCGAAATGCGGGCATCCCATGGTGAGAGAAGAACTGGTAAGGGATAAAGCTGCAAAAGATAATAAGTAGTCATTTTCTGCTGATACAGTAACGAAAGGCTACAAACTGCTATTGAATAAAAGGGCATATTCGCCCTGAAAGGAGTCCGTATATGAAGAAATTATTTGCCGTACCCACCGCAGGGGGCGTTGTGTGCGAACATTTTGGTCGTTGTGAAAATTTTTCCATTGTTGAAACTGAAGATGGTCGTATTGTTCAAGAAAAAGTCCTCACACCTCCTGTCCATGAGCCTGGTGTTTATCCCCAGTTTTTAAAGGATCAAGGTGTTGATATAGTGATTTGTGGAGGTCTGGGTGTCAAAGCACAACAACTCTTCGCAGAGCAGGGTATTGGTATTTGCATTGGTGCTACCTCGCTGACCCCTCCGGAGCTGGTTAACAAGTATTTGTCTGGCCAATTGAATAGTGGGGCCAATCTCTGTGACCAGTAAAGTGTGGGTGCGATGAAAATAGCTATAGCCAGTGGAAAGGGGGGGACAGGCAAGACAACCCTGGCAACCAGCCTGGCGAGCCATCTGGCAGAGTCTCGTGACGTCGTTCTGGTTGATCTTGACGTAGAGGAACCCAATTCACGACTCTTTATCGATGGTGACCAAACTCACCAGCAGGATGTATATAAAGAGATACCTCAATGGACAGGTGCATGCTCCTTGTGCGGTCAGTGTCAGGATATTTGCAATTTTAATGCAATTGTTCAAGTCGGTTCTCAGATTATGGTGTTCCCTGAATTGTGTCATAGTTGTCGAGCCTGCTCAGATTTATGTCCAGAATCCGCCTTACCCCTAAAACCCAGGAAAATTGGAATCTTGAATCAATTCCAGACAGAAGATCTGGATTTCGTTGAGAGTCGCCTGGAAATAGGTGAACAGCAAGCCGTTCCACTCATCGCTCAAACAAAACACTATGTTGATGAGAATTTTGATGATGATTTTATAAAAATCTATGATTCCCCACCAGGTACATCTTGTCCGGTGATTGAGGCCACCAAAGATGCGGACTATGTGATTCTGGTTACAGAGCCCACTCCTTTTGGATTATATGATTTGAAACTGGCAGTAGAAGTCATGCGAAAAATGGGCAAAGCTTTTGGGGTGGTAGTTAATCGATATGGTCTGGGTAATGAGGATGTCATCGATTATTGTCAGCTTGAAGGGATATCGGTTCTGGCCAAGATAGCCAATGATAGACGGATCGCTGAACTGTATTCAGGGGGAGAATTAATTTACACCAGTATCCCTGAATTCAAGGAACAGCTGTTTGCTCTGGAAAGCCGTCTCACCCTGCATGATATGGTAGGTGCTGTATGAAAGAAATAGTCGTTATTTCCGGAAAGGGAGGCACGGGTAAAACCTCTGTGATGGCGTCGTTCTCCTATCTGGGTCAAGCAGATCTGGTTATCGCTGATTGTGATGTAGATGCCGCAGATCTTCATATGTTATTGGATCCTGACTATCAAAATTCTGAGGATTACTATAGTGGTGAATTGGCCATCCTTGATCAGGAGAAGTGTATCAATTGTGGAGCATGTTTGGATGTTTGCCAATTTGATGGGGTACAGAAGGAGAACGGTATCTTTCGAATTGAAGAAATGAACTGTGAGGGCTGTGGTTACTGTCAACGGGTATGTCCAACAGCAGCCATTCACATGGAGACGCAAAAAGTAGGACAATGGTATTCCTCTAATTCAAAAGTTGGGAGTACCATGGTTCACGCAAAAATGGGTGTTGGGGCGGAGAATTCAGGTCGCCTTGTAGCTCAAGTGAAAAATGAGGCCCGGCGCATTGCCAAAGCAGAGGGCAAGGAGATAATATTGATCGATGGGTCACCTGGGATTGGTTGTGCTGTGACTTCGACCCTTAGTGGAGCGGATTATGTGGTATTTGTTACCGAACCCAGCGTCTCAGGGATACATGATCTAAAACGAGTCAGTGAACTTGTGCAGGGCTTTTCAATACCCAGTGGTTGTATTATCAATAAATATGATCTCAATCCACAGCGTGTTCTGGAGCTCGAGGCCTTTATGGAAGATGCTGGAATTGAGCATATCGCCAATATCCCTTATGATGAAGGATTTACTGCCGCCATGCTGGAGGGAAAGACCCTCGTGGAATATGAGAATAGCTCGGTGAGTCAAATTTTGGTTGAAAGTTGGAAAAAAATTAAACAATTCGCAAAAGTTTGAGGGAAATAGATATGAAAATTGCATTTACCGCTAAAGGAGAAACCTGGGATTCTGAGATTGACCCTCGTTTAGGACGGACTGTATTTATACTGATTTATGATGAGACAAAAAATGAACTTTCGGCCCATTCAAATGCTGATATAACTGAACAGTCCCATGGAGCTGGTCCCCTGACAGTCAAAAAAATATTAGACCTTAATCCAGATGTGTTGATCACGGGAAATGGTCCAGGGAAGAATGCCGCAGAAGTGCTCAACACAAGCGCTATACAAATCTACATTGGTGCCAGCGAGTTAACCGTGAAAGAGGCATTGGACGCTTATAAAAATGGAACCCTAAGTAGTTCTAGCAAATCAATGTCATAGTAATAAGAAGGGTCGTCTCATGACCTTCAAGACGACAAAAGACATATTAAATGGAGTCATGCCCGTTCTTATGCAGCTAGGTCAGTCCTATGACCGACTTAGTTGTGTTGTTGAGTGAAAGCAAAAATGAGTGCTAAAAAACTTCTCTGGCTTCTACTTATCGTTGTTGCATATTTGACTTTCACGGTCATCCGGGGAGAGGCCTTTTCCTGGGGGTCTCTCGGTTTGATTGCTCTGTGCTTTTCTTGCGAATTAATGGATAGTTCACTCGGCATGGGATATGGTACAACTCTTACACCAATTCTTTTGGCATTCGGATATCAACCACTACAGCTGATCCCCACGATACTCTTGTCAGAACTGCTGAGTGGTTTCGCTTCATCATATTTTCATCATGATTCAGGCAATGTGGATTTTTCACGAAACTCTCGTGATTCCAAAACAGCAGGGCTGCTTGCTCTGGGTAGTATGATCGGTGTGATTATTGGTGTGAATGTGGCCGTACAGGTTCCCACAGTCCTTCTCAAACTATTTATTGGCGTAATAATCACTCTGGCAGGAATCAGTATCTGGATTCTTAATAATCGAACATTTGTCTATAAAACCTGGAAAATGTGTGTGCTTGCCCTCATCGCATCCTTTAACAAGGCGCTTAGCGGAGGTGGGTATGGTCCTCTCATGACAAGTGGTCAAATATTAAGTGGGATTAACAGTAGAGCGTCTGTTGGGATAACATCTTTTGCAGAGGGCTTTACGTGTTTAGTTGGTGTCATCCTATTTTTGGGAAAGGGTCAAAAGTTTGCACCTGAGCTTATGATTCCAGTTATTACAGGGGCCTTGCTCTCAGTCCCTTTTTCCACAGAGTTTGTGAAACATATCAATGAGACAATGCTGAAGCGAGTGATTGCTGTATTGACGACCATCCTGGGCATATTTACACTCTGCAAAGTATTTCTATAGTTGATACCTTATAGATTGAAATAAAAGCAACAATCCAGGTATTGATCTTACAAAATTACTTGGGCTGTCAGCGTACTTTCCACAGGTTATTCGGTAATTCTATCTTACAAAAATCATGTTTGACTCAGGTTGTCATTTTTCAATATAGTGCCAAACAAGTTGTTTGGATCCGCAGTTCCCTCAGCAAAATGTTGAATTAGCTCCCCGGTTTTGGTTTTGGATATTTTTGTGTTTTAGCCAAGTACAAACAAATTCTCCCAATGGCCTCTACCTATTTTCCCATTTGTCAATTCAGTTGCTTCTTGCTAAATATGCTGGGGACGATAAAATTCGTCTACGTTTCCAACACAACGCTGAATTCATGCCTTCGTTCCAGAACACTAAATCACCATCACCCTCATTATTTCATTTTAATATTAACTATATCAGAATGACATAATAATACTAGCCCGTTTCAACCCCCCAATACTATAAATACGTGTTATTCATGAATATATGATTATTGGCATATACATTGACTTCCATCCCCCCATGACACTAAGCACATTCACTTGCAGACATTCACAAATCGTTTATTCAACATCTAAAACGTTGTTTCTGGGAATAGATCTGTCACAATCAGGGGAAAATGAAAATGAAACAAACACAGATCGCACTCATCGTCTTAATACTCAGCAACTTTGTATGGTCTCAGCCTTTATTACAAACCATAAAGGGATCAGTGGTTGACCTGGATACTCAAACACCACTTATTGGAGCGACAGTGATAATCAGGGGTACAGACCCGCTCAAGGGTGCCACAACAGATACTGAAGGTTACTTCTGGATTAGCTCAGTTCCGATTGGTCGTTATGATATTCAGGCAAATTATATGGGTTACGAACCCAATATTATTCCTGAAATTGTTGTCAGTTCCGCAAAAGAAGTGATTCTGAATATTCAACTGAATGAAGTTGTATTGGAAGCTGAGCAGGTTGTTGTCGAAAGCAGCATTCAAAAGGAGAAAACTCAAAACTCAATGGCAGTTGTCAGCGGTCGCAGCTTTACCGTCGAGGAAGCCCGACGTTACGCCGGCGGGATCGATGATCCGGCAAGATTGGCATCCGCATTCGCAGGTGTCACTGTGGGTGCTCCCCAGGATAACGCTATTGTGGTTCGTGGTAATTCACCCAAAGGATTGCTCTGGCAGATAGAAGGGGTTAAAGTTCCAAATCCAAATCACTTCCCAGATATTAATGTCGCTGGTGGTGGATTTGTATCCATCCTAAGTAGTCAGGTCCTAAGTAATTCTGATTTTTATACAGGAGCATTTCCTGCAGAGTACGGCAATGCCCTGGCCGGTGTATTCGATGTCAGTATTAGAGAAGGGAACAGTGAGCAACGCGAGTACACCCTGCAAGCCGGTGTATTGGGGCTGGACATTGCAGCCGAGGGTCCTTTATCGTTCAGTGAAGGCGCCTCCTATTTGTTCAATTATCGTTATGCAACAATGGCCCTGATCGCTGATTTGCTTCCTTCAGAACAAATCCCGAAATATTCTGATTTGGCTTTCAAGGTAACTATTCCAACTATGAAGTATGGCAAGTTTGCCGTCTGGGGGTTGGGAGCTAAAGATATCAATGAAGAATATGAGGAAGCTGATTCAAGTTTATGGAGTACCGCCTGGGATCGTATGGCTTATGATATTGAAATTGATATGGGTGCTCTGGGTTTATCCCATAAATACTTGCTTGGGCGAAAATCATATCTAAGATCAAGCCTTGTTCGAACGGCATTCAAATCACTGTTACACATGAAACGATTGGATGATGCACTCATCCTCCAGGACAACCTGATCATGAACAATAGATCTGGAACCAGTGCCTTCTCTTCCTACATCAACACGAAATTCAATACCCGACATACCAATCGATCAGGAATGGTCATCAATCGCCTGGATTATAAGTTGAATCAACAAGCAGCCATAGACAATCAAACTCCGTTAACCCGTTTGGTGGATGAGGAGGATGCATCTTATCTGTTGCAGGTGTATTCTCAGTCCAAATTAAGCTTAGGTCGTCAGTTGATCTTGAACTTGGGTTTCCATTCACAGACCTTTCAAGTGAATCAGGAAACCAGTTTCGAACCGCGATTAGGGATAACCTGGAATATTTCACCCGCTCAGACTTTAAGCCTGGGCTATGGAAATCACAGCCAATTGGAAGAATTGTACGTGTACTTTGTTGAACAAAATCTTGCAGATGGCATTTCTCAGCCCAATCAGGATCTCGGTTTATCAAGAGCACACCATTTGATTCTAGCTTATCAACATAAACTATCCCCCAATTTAAGGCTTAAAATTGAACCCTATTATCAGCAGGCCTATCATGTTCCCGTCATAGCTGACAGCTCCTATTCCATGCTAAACTTCAAGCGAGACTTCACCTTTAATAGTGCGCTAACAAATGAGGGCACTGGTGTAAATATCGGTGTGGATATCACTCTGGAGCGCTTCCTGCAAAACAATATGTACTTTCTGGTAACGGCCTCACTATTTGACTCGAAATATATCGGTGGCGATGGTGTTGAGCGATCAACCGCATATGCTTCGGGGTATGTTGTGAATGGACTGTGGGGCAAAGAATACTATCTTGGGAAGACCAGAGAAAATGTTTTTGGTGTGAACTTGAAACTAAGCGCATCTGGTGGTGCGCCATTGTCTCCTGCGAATCTAGTGAAGAGCCATGAACGGAGAGAATTTATCCCTGATGAGACACATGCCTTTGAAGAACGTGCTCCCAATCAAGTATTTCTCGATGTGTCATTACTATATACCAAGAACAAATCGAGGTATTCAAGTACATGGGCACTGCAAGTTAAGAATGCGCTAGGTGCCACATCGCTATACTATTATGACTACGATTATGGCAGTAATGAGGTGTTCGCAGTTGAAGAAGCAATCCCGGTTCCATCGCTGAGTTACAAAATAGAGTTTTAAATAACAGAAGTTTTAAAAATAGCTATACAACATTTAGGGGGCAAGTAATGGGTATTGATGCAAAGCAAAAATGGTTAAACACACTTCTTATTTTAATAGTAATGTTTTGTACGAGTTGTACACCAACAAGGCAGGATGATGCGACCCAACTTTTTGAACCAAGCCTGATTAAGGCTGATATTGATACATTGATTTCAAAGCTTATTGATGTCCACCCAACCTTTTATGATCATTACAATGCTAACAATATGCAGGTCCAGGTAGAAGGCATAAAAAGTAAAATCAACAAGCCCATATCTTCGTTAGATTTATTTCGGCTTATGCAACCCATTGTAAGCATTGATGGGCATACAACCCTCAGACATACTGGAGGATTATGTCCTGGCGTGGAGAATCCTTTATTCCCTTTCAGAGTGATTATTCATGAAGAATCACTTTACATTAAGGAAAACCTGACGGCTAATGAAGGGCTGTATAGGGGTACAATCATCGAGAATATTAATGGAATTCCGGTAGAATTAATTATTGATAATCTAAGGAGATATGTACCTGGCGAAAAACAAAGCCATAAGACAAAATCATTGGAAAGTCAGTTCCATATTTACCTCGCCCTGGTTTATGGCTCATTCGCGGAGTTTAATATTACTGTAAATAATGCAGTATTGAACTTAAAGGGGGCTACCTGGGATGACTATCAAACACCCTCTAAACCAAAATTCGAGTTACGCTTCTATGATGATGATATTGCATATATCTATAAAAGGATGTTTATGCCGCCCAGGGATTTTATGCATTTCATGGATTCTGCATTTATGGCTATTTCTGAAAAACAGATCAACTATCTAATTATAGATAACCTTCAGGGAGGTGGTCTCACGGATCTCGCAGATTCATTAATATCATATTTTACAATCGAGCCATACTGCTTAATGGAGAAAAAAATGACAAAATTAAGTCCATTAACCAAAGAATTTGTAGAAGCTAAAAAAATGAAGGGATACATTAAAAATGGCTACTTTATTGAAGAATATCCAACCCATCCCTCAGTACGTGAGAATCAGTTTTCAGGTTTAACATATATCCTAATAGGACCGCTGTCATATTCTACAGCCACATGTTTCCCTGCGGCAGCAAAGTATTATGACAATGCGATTATTGTAGGGGAGGAATCTGGACAACCCTTGATAAGTAATGGGGACCAGAATAGTTTCGTTTTACCCAATACCAAAACGACATGCGTTACAGCCCTTTCAACAGTTTATATGCCTGGTCATGATAATGACCACATAAAAGGAGTGTTTCCTGACTATGAAGTGAAGCCAACTCTAGATGATTTACTTTATGATAAAGAATATCAACTTGATTATACATTAAAGTTGATTAGAAAAGAAAATTGAAATAATAAAAGTTTGATCTTCTGTTGTTAGAGAAATATAAAATGGACTCGTACCGAAAAATGGCAAGGCTTGCAGGCATTTTGATTATTGGAGGAATGATTGCAGGTATACTCAGCGTTGTTCCTTCAGTGGAAAACCCTCATTATCTTACTGAAGTTTCTACGAATCAATATCAAGTGCTAATCGGCGCCTTCTTCCAATTAATTCTGGTTCCCATCTATATTGGATTTGCACTATTATTATTTCCCTTACTAAGAAAATACAGTGAAAGCTTGGCCATTGGATTTGTGAGTTTCAGAATAATTGCAGGGATATTTCAACTCATTGGTGTAATCGTCTTGCCATTATTTTTATTCTTTAGTCAGGAATATTTAAAATCCTCAATCTCAGACATGGTGCATTTTCAAATATTAGGAGACGTGTTAAAATTAGTGCGTGATTTAGTAAATCATGTGGGGATGATGTTAGCCACGGGTTTAAGCAATTTAATTCTATCTTATGTGTTTTATAAAACGAGACTGGTGCCTCGATGGCTGTCAGTTTGGGGGTTTATTGGAAATAGTTTAGCAATGCTGGCAAGTATTCTAATATTGTTCCAGCTTATTGATGTTATTGCACCTCACTTTGTAGTTTTAACTATTCCATTAGTCCTTCAAGAATTTGTTCTGGCTATAGTGTTAATTGCCAAGGGATTCAATACATCTGCAATTGATAATAGAACTCACTCTGTATGAAAAATAATAAACATTTAAAATTTTCTTTAATCATTAGGTCCACGGTAGATCCAGTAAGCATCAATCACCAGAGATCTATAGTCCCAATCTATCGTTGCTAACCACGGGCCAACAGAGGTCGACATTTATCACACCATAGCTCGGAGAGCGACGGGGGCGGGATTTTATTACTATTGTCAGGTTCTATATCTTGCTGATATTCAGTTCATGTGTATGTAGATTAAAAATCGTCCGAAATACCACTAAAAGGTACCCCTCGTGATTTCTCTGTGCTTATCATGGTACTGAAGGAATGTAGCATACCATGATTAATACAACGAATTGAGCTGCTGGTAATTTCATTTCGTCTAGCCAACTCTTTCTTGATCTCATCCACCATCACCACGCTGTACTTTTCCTCAGAGTGGATCTTTTGTATAAGGTGTTGTTGGTCTTCCTGCGAAAGGTATGAATACGTTGGTGTTAGGGCATGTTTATCCACCAAGTCAATTATATCTTCAGGATTCATCTTATCATCAGACTCAACTTCAATATCTACCACACTCAGTTGGCCAAAAAGACTTGATGGTGTCTCATTCGATGAAGTGGGGTAGGTTGTAATAACTGGAATATGAATCCTGATACTCGCTTTGGGTGCATCATTCAATGAGTTGGTTTCAACTGTGTAAGTGCAATTATAGCAGACCAGGTTTCCCTCCTTTGAGACAGGTGCTGTTTTCTCCATAAAGAATGGATATTCGAAGGTCACCTTAGCATAGCTTGCTTTTAGCTCCTGGAGGTAGTCCAAAATGTTTACCTTAAGCGTGTCGGTTCCCACACGCCCTTTGTGGTCGTGAAGAATATGAATAAATTTATCAATCCAGAGTGCTTCAAATTCTTGCATGATTCTGGTTTGAATTCCGATAACAGCAACCGTGGGTTGTCCCAATGGATCAACTCTAGAATTCACCACTATTGGATAAGGCAAATTGTTTATCCCAACATCTACTAGAAACCGCTTTTCCTGTCCCATGCTTATCTCCTCAAAATTTCGACTTTAACCCATATAGTGCTTAATCAATAGATACATGCAAAAATAAGTCCAAACAGGCAGTTCGTACCATATCGTTACGAACTATTTATCCGATAGAAGAGATGTCCTGTAAATGATAAAGATGAAGAGTCATACATGTAAATATCATCTCAAATAAAATATACAACAAACTGAATAGACTTGGACTGATATTTGCAAAATTTAATTTTGTAGGATTCTAATTATTTGACTTTGCCGTAATTCAGATTACAGGCAACAATTGTAAGGTAGAGATAAATATGAGTACCCCATCATTCAACGCATTTGCTATGGCCCAATCACAGTTTGATAGGATAGCATCAATGCTAGAACTAGATAAGGCTTCGCGTGACCTATTGCGCTCACCTATGAGAGAGTATCATTTTAATATCCCCGTGAGAATGGACAGTGGTGATATGCAGATTTTCAAAGGGTTCAGGGTTCAGCATAATGATGCCCGTGGTCCTAGCAAGGGTGGTGTCCGTTTTCATCCCATGGAAACTATCGATACAGTAAGAGCACTCTCAATGTGGATGACATGGAAGACCGCTGCGGTTGATATTCCATTAGGTGGCAGTAAAGGAGGGATCATCTGTGATCCACATAACCTGAGTTTGCATGAGCAGGAGCAACTCTGTCGTGGGTGGGTAAGGCAGATCGCCCGGAATATTGGTCCTGTTACCGATATTCCAGCACCTGATGTTATGACCAATGCTCAGCACATGTTGTGGATGCTGGATGAATATGAGGTCATATTTGGTGGTCGTTATCCTGGGTTTATTACGGGCAAACCTGTTGGTGTTGGGGGGTCACTAGGTAGAAAAGAGGCTACTGGCTATGGGGTTATCATTACACTGAGAGAGATGCTCAAAGAATTAGATATAAGACCTATGGATACAACGGCTAGTATCCAGGGCTTTGGAAATGTTTCCCAACACGCGATTGAATTATATCATCAACTAGGTGGTAAAACGATCTGTGTATCAAGCTGGGACCAGGAGGATCAAAAATCTTATTCTTTCATGAAAAAAGATGGTATTGATTTAAAGGAACTACGCTCTATAACCAATACCTTCGGTGGTGTTGACAAGGCCAAAGCAAGAGAGTATGGTTATGAAATTCTTGAGGGTGAAGCGTGGCTCAGCCAGGATGTTGATATTTTAATACCTGCTGCCCTGGAGAACCAGATTACCAAGGACAATGTTGTAACTATTAGTGAGAAGGTTAAAATTATTGCTGAAGGCGCAAATGGTCCAACAGAACCGGGTGCTGATGAAGTCATTAAGAATCGTGGAATACACATGATTCCTGATCTACTTGCGAATGCTGGTGGTGTAACGTGTAGCTATTTCGAACAGGTCCAAAGCAACATGAACTATTACTGGCCCCGCGATGAAGTATTAGGAAAACTGGATGCCAAGATGACAGCTTCCTATATTGCGGTTAGCGATCTAGCCAAGAAGAAAAAATTATACATGCGTGATGCTGTGTATGTTATCGCCGTCGGAAGAGTTGTTCAGGCATCGAAAGATCGTGGTTGGATATAGAGGGAGGAAGCCCTCACACTATTGAACTAGGATAATGGTGACCGATATAGATAACCCGCCCCTCAAGAACAAAGTGGACTCCTTTTCCTTAGCGCTTTTTTCCGGTCAAAGGAAACCATCCGTTATCGGATCTGGATCTATGGGTGGCAAGGCGCAGGGATTGGCTAGAATTAGTATACACCTCTCTGAGCACTTCGAAGCTGACCAATTCAAAGAGATGGAACTAGGCATTCCTTCAATGGCAGTAATACTCTCAGATGTATTCGACACGTTTATGCATGAGAATCAGGTTAGTGCAGAAATGTTATTGGAAGAGCCTGATGATCGGATTGCTCATGCTTTTCAATCATTTGATCTTCCCTTTGGTATATTGGGCGATCTGAAAGCAATCATAGATCAAATTCATCACCCTCTTGCAGTTAGATCCTCAAGTATTCTGGAAGATAGTCTTGAGTCACCATTTGCAGGTGTCTATGCCACCAAAATGATTCCCAATAATGAAAGTGATACAGACATTCGTTTTCGAAAACTCACAGAAGCGATTAAGTTTGTCTATGCTTCAACTTTTTTTAAAGCTGCTAAGGACTATAGAAAAGCAATCGGTAAGGGTCTGCTTGACGAAAAGATGGCGGTGATCATTCAGGAGGTTGTAGGCAAGCCTCATTTTGAAAGGTATTACCCAGATATTTCAGGCGTCGCTCGATCTTTTAATTACTACCCTCCGAATCACTCAATGCCAGAAGACGGAATTGTTAATCTTGCCCTTGGTCTAGGTAAGGCGATTGTGGACGGAGAACCATCATGGTGGTTTACGCCCAAAGCTCCACGAGCGAATCCACCCTTTTTGGATGTGAGCGAATGGCTCAAGCAGACACAAAATAAATTCTGGAGTGTGAATCTAGGTCCTCCTCCAGCCTATGATCCTATCGACGAAGCAGAGTATTTGATTCACTGTGGATTAAAAGAAGCAGAATATGATGATACTTTGAGGTCTGTTGTATCAACATATGATCCACAAAATGATAGAATCAATGTTGGGCTGGGTGAGGTTGGTCCTCGAATGATCACTTTCGCTCCTATTTTAGTATATAATCAGTTTCCACTCAGTGATTTCATTAAAACCATTTTGAATCACTGCAAGGATGCGCTAAACTCACAAGTTGAAATAGAATTTGCTCTGACTCTTCATCCAACAAGATTTAGATTGTTACAGGTCCGACCATTATTGGCATCAAATAATGAAATAGTCATCGAGGACAAGGAGTTTTCAGGTGAAGAGGTTCTCCTTGCTTCAGAGCGGGTTTTGGGGAATGGTGAGAGCAGTTCCATTGATCACATTGTATTTGTTAAGCCCCAAACCTTTGATGCAAAATTCACACCTCAGATCGCTCATGAAATAGAAACTGTTAATGCAAAAGCGATTGAGAGTGGGATCCACTATCTTCTGATCGGTTTTGGCAGGTGGGGGAGTTCAGACCCTTGGCTTGGGACGCCTGTATCCTGGGGGCAAATTTCACAGGCTAAAATGATTGTAGAATCAACTTTACCCGAGATGGATAAAGAGTTTAGCCAAGGATCCCACTTTTTCCATAATATCACTAGTTTTGGCGTAAGTTACTTCTCAGTCAGGCATTCTGATGATCATGCACTCGATTGGGAGTGGTTGGACCATCAATTCTGCGTATCCGAGACTAAGTTTGTTAAATACGTTAAACTTGAAAAACCTTTAACAGTTAAGGTGGATGGTAGAAGCGGTCGAGGAGTAATTATTAAATGAAGACCAAAAAAAGAACACGCTCTGAGATACTACTTCAGGAATTAAGAGAACGAGAAAAAGAACTTCGCTGCATATACGAAATTGATAAAATCTTAAGTCAGCAAAATCTTTCCCTGGAAGATTTATTGTCTCAAGTTGTTCATGTGATACCTGCCGGTTTGCAATACACAGATGTCTGTTATGCAAAAATATCATTTGAGGGCCAAGAATATTGTAGTGGGAAATATGTTGAATCTCCGTGGGTGATAAAAGCAGATGTAACGGTCAAAGATGAGAAAAAGGGGGCTGTTTATATCGGTTATAACGAAGAACGACCCCAGGAATATGAGGGACCCTTTCTCAAAGAAGAAAAGGATTTAATCAAATCGATCGCTGAGCATATAAAGAGAGCACTTCAGCATAGACAGTTAAAGGAGTTGTTTGATAAGAAAACCAGTTCGGAGAATCGCGAAGATGAATGGCTTACCATATTGGAGTTGCTTCGCAATACGGATTCACCTCTTTTAGAACGATTATCCAGAAAGATGACTAATTTTCTGTTTTTGGGGGGTAGTGAAGAGGCCAAGGACCTCCTCGAACATTTTAGTCCTTCTTACAAGGAAGATGACTCGGGTCTGGTAGAGCATATGAATCAGCCGAGAAAGAGAATTGCCATACAGGATCTTTTACCCATCAGCGAGAAGGTTTTTCAAATCGCTGTTACTACTCTCGGTAAAAATCACACGCTTAAAGCCATCCAAAAATGGATACGCGAGGAGAAGTCATCCTTTCTAGTAAATGTCCTGGGTGATTCAAAGAGTAGCCTCAATGATATTTCTGATGCAATTGGAAGGTACCATCACCTCGATCCTACTGGGACAGAATTATCCGTTCCACGCCAAAAGGCTTTCCGGGTATCCCTTGTCAGGAGAATGCTTTCAGATCAAACCCACTTCATCAATGTGGCGAAGAATTATTTTAATGTAAACGACTTTTATAATTTACTCAATCGAGTGATTACACCTTCCAAGGGGAGTGGAAAGTTGGGTGGCAAGAGTGCTGGCGTTGTCCTGGCTGAAAAAATTCTGAAATCTACCTTTAAACATCAGGAATTGTTTGAAAGCATTAAAACACCCAAAACTTGGTATATCACTTCCGATGGATCCAGAAGCTTTTTGGTCTACAATAATCTGGAAGAGGTCTTTGATCAGAAATACAAGGAGATTACTCAAATACAATTCGAGTACCCCCATGTAATCCAGGTGTTTAAAAATTCGCATCTATCCCCTGAAATTGTTAAAGGACTTTCTCTAGCCTTGGATGATTTTGGTGATACACCTCTCATTATTCGGAGCTCTAGTCTATTGGAAGATGGCTTAGGCGCAGCCTTTGCTGGCAAGTACCGTAGTGTCTTCATCGCAAACCAGGGGACCAAGCAGGAGCGTTTGATAGAACTCATGGATGCCATCGCTGAAGTCTATGCATCTATGTTTGGTCCAGATCCCATAAAGTATCGTGCAGAGAGAAACCTTTTGGATTTTCATGAAGAAATGGGAGTGATGATCCAAGAAGTGGTGGGGAAGCGGGTTGGTCATTATTACTTCCCGGCTTTTGCTGGTGTTGCTCTGAGTAAAAATGATTTTCTATGGTCTCCCCGAATCAAACCTGAAGATGGTTTGATTCGACTGGTGCCTGGCCTGGGGACCAGTGCTGTGGATCGTCTTGGGGATGACTATCCCGCCCTTATTGCTCCTGGACAACCTAAGCTTTCGGTTAATGCCACTGTTGATGAAAAAGTTCGCTATTCCCCCAAAAATATAGATGTCATAAATCTCGATACTCGTTCATTCGAAACTATCGAGCTGCGAAAATTGATGAACGAAATTGCATCAGATTACCCCAGCATCTCAAAGGTGATGTCCATCCTGGACCACGATAGATTTAGAAAAATAATGCCGCTTTTCGATAATCTGGAAGCTGCCAATCTGATTGTGACTTTCGATGTTCTAAAGAAAGAAACGAAGTTCATTGAACAGATAGATGCCATGCTGAATGTTCTTGCAGAGGCACTGGGGGTACCTGTAGATATTGAATTCGCATCTGATGGGGAGAATCTCTATTTGCTGCAATGCCGTCCCCAGAGTTATGGTGATGAGTATGAACCTGCCGATATCCCCATTCCAGCAACGGGAGAGAGCGTTTTGTTTACTGCGAATCGCTTTGTCTCTAATGGACTATTGAGAGGTATTACCCATATAGTTTATGTTGATCCTCTCAACTATGGGAAGTTAGAATCAAGAGCAGCCCTCCTCAATGTGGGTAGAGCAGTGGGTAAACTCAATCAACTCCTACCCAAAAGACGCTTTATCCTCATAGGGCCAGGTCGCTGGGGGAGTCGAGGTGATATCAAGTTAGGTGTTAACGTGACCTACTCGGATATCAGCAATACGGCCATGCTTATCGAAGTTGCCCGTAAGCAGGGTAACTATGTCCCAGATCTTTCATTTGGCACCCATTTCTTCCAGGATTTGGTGGAAGCCTCAATCCGATATCTACCTCTATATCCAGATGAATATGGAAATATTTTCAATGAAGAAATTCTGATGGGATCCAGAAATTATTTTGTAGATATACTACCTGAGTTTGCAGCTCTGGCGGATACAGTAAGGGTTATTGATGTTCCAAAATCATTTGGTGGACTTGATTTGTCAGTTTTTATGAATTCTGCCCAGAGTCGTGCTGAGGCGCACTTGACAGAGCCGGTACAATACAAGGAAGAAGAACCCTTAAGAAGAACCCATGGCATACCGGCCACCCAGACCATCAGTCACTGGAAATGGCGTATGAATATCGTAGAGCGAATAGCAGGTCATCTGGATGCGAAGAGATTTGGCGTGAAAGCATTCTATGTTATCGGTAGTGTGAAGAACGCATCAGCAGGTGCGGATAGTGATATTGATATTCTGATTCATTTTCAGGGTACATCCGCTCAGCAGGAAAATTTGCTGTTATGGCTGAATGCCTGGAGTCTTGGTATCTCAGAGATGAATGTGTTGTGTGCAGGTATGGATGCCAGTAGTCTCCTGGATATACATATTGTTACGGATAAAGATATCGAAGAGGGTAACAGCTTCGCTATTAAGATTGATGCCGTCACTGATGCAGCGAAACCTCTTGAGATGGGGCATCTGTTAAAAACTCATCAAGAGGATATGGATCTAAACTAACATCCTCACTGCCTGGTCAGGATTGTCTATATCAAAATTGATAATAGATAATTCTGGACCTTCATATGCTGCAGAGAAGGCGTAGGTATCACCGATCATTTCCTTCCACTCACCTGTTATTCGTGATGATTCATGGATATGCCCATGCAGGGTTATCCAGGGTTGTCTCTTTTTTATAAATCTCTGAATGGCAATGCTCCCTACATGAACATCAAGGGGCGCATGATCAATCATCTTCCCATCCAAATCAGCCCGATCAAGATTGGTTTGATAGGGAGGTGCATGGAAAAGACAGATAGTTTTGGTCAAATCTTCCTCATGGAACAGCGCTTCCAGATCTTTTTGAATCGTTGAATAGCGCAGTTTATCCACATCAGTTTCTGTAGAATGCATACCCTCCTCAGGTGAAACGCAACCTGGATCAACGAATCGAGACACATCATAACGTTCCCAATCCTTAAGTTGAAAAGGTGTGGGTGGGACATAAGCGTATCCAGCAAGGGTATGATCAAGAACCGATTTCTTTTTAAAATGGATGTATTCCCAGAGCTGAGCCTGTCCACCAGCAATGAGATCATGTTCTAAACTTTTATAATCGTCGTTTCCCATAATGAGCATGACACGGGGATATTTAGTACCTAAAGTCTGCTTTAGTTCCATGAATTTTGGTCTTAAAAAATCCAAAATGAAGTCTGGATATTTTGAGGAATCTCTGAGGGGATGAGGAAGCAGGTCACCACCAAGAAGCACCAGGGACGGTAGCTCATCTCTGATAGCTTTAAATAGTTTCTCATACCACGAGATGCTACCATGAAGGTCAGATACGAAAAAGACATTTGTCATAATTAGATTCTTTGCATTGTTCTTTGTGGCTGAGCAATAACCTCTCCTGGGGTGAAACGAGTTAGATGTGAAGTTAAAATGTAGACACAATAATCATATTCATTAATCAATAACTCCGAATGATTGATCTATTGATTTGTATTTTTAAGCCGTCACAGATTGTGATTCGTTGTTAACTAGCTGCTATTCCGGGGGTATGATGCATCACAAAGTGGTGGTATACCAAAATGTACCCAATTAGCCAGTAGTTAGTACTTTTTTATTGCATGTCGAAACGCGGTTTCAAACAAAAAGACAATTCCTTATAGATAATATAAATAGGAGGTTATCGAGGTGGTTGTCAGATACCAGTCTGCGTCACATTGCTAGGACTTAGTGGGCGGTATTTTTATTCGTCGAAATCAAGCGCATAACTATAGTGGTGTGAAAAGCGAGGGTGTTGGCTCTGAATTATCCCCAACCCAACCAACCCAAAAATATGGCCCAGAAGCCGCCGGAGAGGGTGGTGTGGCCGAAATTTCCATTCTGGTCAAGGGTGCGATCATAATCAAGCACATCACCCCCGGCGCACCTTATCTGATAATACTCTTTGCCCAGTTTTGTATAGGAGTAGGATTCATCTGAGAAATACGAACCGTTGAGTTCACCCTCCCTAAAATGACTCCAGTCCGCATCAATAACAGTGGCCTCAGTTCCATCTGGATATTCAGCATATTCAGCATAATAAATTCGCAGTTGCGTTCTTATGGTTCCAAGCGACGCATCTGCCTCAGCCCGCCTGGCTTTCTTAACGCTAGAACCATAGATAGGTATGGCAATCGCAGAGAGTACAGCAATAATCACAATAACTACCATCAACTCTAATAGTGAAAAACCGCGGTTATTTTTTATATAGCTTGATTGAATCATAAGTTTTTATCTCAATAAAAAATAAGCTATTATAAACCTATATCAAGTCAGAATAAGTTGGACAAATCATTTCATTAGCAATCATTAGTTGGGGGACTCTACCCTGTTTTTATGCTAACCAATCGGCCCAGTTGCTGGAAATAAGTGCTGATTGTGTCCTCTTTGGCCTATTTCGGGGCTAAACTGGATAGTTTACAATATGGGGGTCCAGACACAAAAAACCCCAGCAACCGTTGTGGTACAGGGATTTGGTGGTGGTGGTCTCCCCGCACGTTTTGAGCAGAGGTAAAAACTGCGGGATACGGGACCAGCCTACGCTCCTTGAGCTAACGGTTGGTAGGCAGAATTGGCTGAATTTCGCGACGAGTGTTCGCCTTCTCTGCTACGCTCCAAGTGAACTGTCGACCAGTCTACGCTTCACCCGCCGCATTTGGCGGGGCTTAGCTACGACCTGGCAGGCACGGGGACTTTCAATCCCATTGTTTGATTTTGTAAGTGGTTGTGTATCAGGGTGTTGTGGGGGTCAGCGATTTAGCATGTGCACTATATGTGCAGTGAGGTTCACATTTTAGTTCTAGGATGTACTTTTATTAATAATTAGGCAATCTCTAATCTCTCGACATAAAGCAGATTAATGTGCCCATGACTCGGCAAGCTGCTCGTTCACTCAGTTTATACTCATTTATCAGATATTCTACCATGAGACGCTTCTCAACTGGCTTTAGAGCTTTTTTGTGATACATCCTTCAATGCATCATGCTCAAGACTCAGGTTAGCATATTATCGCTTTAAACGGTGGTTCTCATCTTTTAGCTCTTTGAGCTTTCGAATGTCGGAGGCTTCCATCCCTCCGTACTTCGATTTCCAGTTATAATATGTCCCATCCGCTATACCATACTCTCGACAGACTTCTCTAACGGTGTGGCCACCTTCTACTTCTTTCAGAATCCGTATAATCTGACTCTCTGTGTATCGACTCTTGTGCATTGATTGTGTTCCTTATCAACTCTAAGATTAACTGAAATACTACAATTATCAATGGCACTATTTTTAGGGGGGATTACAACCCTATCTGCTGAGCAGTTTAAATTTTAATATAGCCGAAGCATATATTTTCAATCAGCCGAGATTAATATTTGGAATTAGCCGATACTAATGGTTATAATTAGCCGATATGAATACATCACAGATATACCCACGATATTTGATGAAAAACTTAAAGACAGCTCTGGCTGATACACCAGCAGTTCTGATTCATGGTGCGAGGCAGAGTGGAAAAACAACATTAGCCAAGATGTTGGGTGATGAATATACGTACTATACGTTCGATGATGAAACAACCCTGACAGCTGCAAGACTAGATCCCATAGGGTTTGTCAATCGCCTACCGGGAAAGTGTATCCTGGATGAAGTGCAAATCCTACCGGAGATATTCAGGACCCTTAAGAAAGCAATAGATGAGAAAAGAGAACCAGGACGATTTGTTCTGACAGGATCTGCAAATCTAATGCTGTTACCACAAGTATCAGATTCTTTGGCAGGGCGGATAGAAATACTACGTCTCTATCCTCTGTCACAGGTTGAAATAGAATCATCCGGAATGAATGCTATATCACAGATGTTTGGTGGTGAATTCCCATCGGGAGATACAAAAATAGAATATGAGAGAATGATTGATCGGGTGATTCGCGGTGGATATCCAGAACCACTTAATAGAATTGATATTACCCGGAATAGGACATGGTACCGCAATTATACGACAACAATCATTGAACGTGATCTCCAGGATATAGTGAGGATTCACAATATTGAATCAATGCCCAAGTTGCTGAAAATGCTGGCTAACCAAACGGCACAATTAATTAATGTATCTGAAATTGCACCAGCCTTTCAAATATCGAAGCCTACGCTTAAGCATTATACTGAGCTATTGAACCGGATATTTATGGTAGAGTATCTACAGCCATTCTTCAGGAATAGGATAAAACGGCTGGTAAAAACACCAAAAGTTCATTTGACAGATACAGGGCTTGCTTGTTCAATTATGAATGTTTCAGCTGACCAACTGCTCAACGATCCAGGAAAGTTCGGGCATATTTTAGAGACCTTTGTGTATAACGAGCTAAGACGTCAATCCAGTTGGTTATCTGAGGAAATTGAGTTCTTCCATTTTCGGGATAGGGATGGGTACGAAGTGGACTTAGTCTTGGAGGACAGCAACGGGAGAATCGTAGGGGTAGAAGTTAAAGCAAGTGCCACCATCAGGGAAAATGATTTTGTAGGATTAAAAAGGCTGCAAAGGATATTGGGGGATCAACTCTCATTGGGTGTAGTGCTGTATTTAGGAGATCGTAGACTCTCGTTGGGCAGTGGCTTATTTGCTTCACCAGTTTCATCACTTTGGGAACCTCCAATTTAACCTTCCTCGTAATGTCATGCGCAAAATAGTTGGTTTATGAGACAAAAGTCTTGAATCCCTCGGTATTATACAAACCCAATAAACGGTGTATATATAGCCATGTTTGTCGCTGATGGTCACCCATATAGTGACCGTTACGAGGCCTTTCATCAATACTGCGACTTTTGCAGCTACTATTTGGCAAAGGCTGGTATGTTTACCCTCAAACAGATGGAAGAATCTGAGGCCGTCGCCTGGAATGTGCAACCTTATGTCATGAATAGCGGGTACGCTGGTACTTGTCCAAAGGGTATTGGTGTACACGATTACCATATGGATGATCAAAGCTTTCATATCGGTAGTATCAAACATACCGATGCGAATAATATTCGCAATCGGGTTAAAAGTGCGCCTGGAAAAGGTCCTCTTTTTTTAAACATATTCTGTGGAACTGCTACAATTGACTTGCCCCAGCTGGTCAAAGACATTGCTAAAGATCTGTGGACTGGACAGAGTCAAGAAGGAGTCGAGTACTTCTTCTTACGCAGTATGGATATGGCGGCGACCTATCTGTCTTTTAAGGGTTTGCCAGTTGAACCACTCAGTGCCGAGAAGTGACTTACCTCGATTGAAAATGCGCCACAGAGTGGCTTAAAATATTGCTGAGGTAACTCCCCCAACTGTGACGGAAACCAAAAATCCCACCGATGGTGGGCTTTTCTATTTCTGTGGTCACCCCGCATGTTTTGCACCGGAGGTGAAAACTGCGGGATTCGGGACCAGTCTACGCTTCACCCGCCGCATTTGGCGGGGCTTAGCTACGCCCGGCAGGCACGGGGATTTTCAGTACCTGACAGACCCCTATGCAGCAAGGGTTTGCTAGTTTTGGTTGCTAAAAAGTTGCTGTTAGTATTTTGAATATGTTCTTGCAAAGCTCAGACAGAAACCTGAGAATCATGGGCAATTTGGTGGGGACAGAGATTGAAAGAGCGCTCATCGAGCCTAGCAGGTAATTTATTTGCAGCGCGAAAAAGTATTTATCAGACTTCAAACACCAATTAACTTAATTCTATATGATCACCAAAGGCAATTGTAGTATAAAACCGGAAAGGAATAGAGGATTAACAGTGTTGGAAGTTATCGTGGCAGTTACCATCATTGCAGTCCTGGCCTTTTTTGCCATTCCTGCCTTCCTGGCTGTCGAAGATAAAGGGAAGATAGCCAAAACGAATGAAATGATTGGTATGATTGGAGCCTTAATTGTTGAGGAATATTACGCCGTTGACGATCAAGGCTTTGGCAGCAGTGCTGCCCCAAGCCTAGCTTCAACCAAGGGACAGTGGATTACATTGGAGGAGCACATAATTCTCCTCCATTTTGGAAAGGAAAATAGCATCACCGTCCAGATGCTCTTTAAAAACAAGATTCCGAAGGCACCGTTTAAGGAGGGTTTTGAGATCAATATCCATGAGGTTGATACAGGCTTTGCTGAATGGAGAGGATTTCCCCCTGAATATAAAGTTTTACATGCTCCCAAATTCAGCATTCGTGATAAAAGCCATCCAAATCTTGTTAAAACCTTCTCGATCTGAATGCATCATTCCTGCCCACTTGCGAATCCGAGGGGGCAGTTATTACGTTTTCAAAACCTGGATATTATCGGATTGCAATAACTTCCCTAGTTGACCTATTTCAGGTCTAAACTGGGCAGTTTACAATATGCGGTTCAAGATACAAAAAAACCCAGGAACCGTTGTGGCACTAGGGTTTAGTGGTGGTGGCCTCCCCGCACGTTTCACCGTAGGTGATAACTGCGGGATGCGGGACCAGCCTACGCTTCACCCGCCGCATTTGGCGGGGCTTAGCTACGACCTGGCAGGCACGGGGATTTTCAGTCCCATTGTTTGATTCTGTAAGTGGCTGTGTATCAGTGGGTTGTGGAGGTTGGTGAATTGGTGTGTGCATTATATGTGCACCGTTACTAATAAAAGCAGGATGCAGAGCATGATTCTTGAATCCACTGATAGTTATACCAACCACTAGGAGTTGAAGAGTATTTGCTTTTGCCTATCGAACTCCCTCGAACGTCTTCTGGATTAACAAATGAAATCGTTGCTTCCCCGAGGGATCGTTTCTCTTAGATTAGTAACATGAAACTTCTATTCAGACCCTGTATCTGTCTTTTTATTGTTCTTCAACCTCTTTACCCTGGCTCACTGGATTGTGATGATTGCATATCTGAAAAATTAGCCACGGTCGTCTCATGGTGAGTGTGCCTCATCATTCGGGACAGATACAAATGATCTACAATCACAAATCTTCCGCTTATTTTCACCATTGCCGTGATACTCCTTCTGAGCCGCTATTTGCTTTTGGGTATGGTCTCGGTTACTCAAGGGTCGAGTATAGCCAGCCGATTCTTGAGGACTCCACAATACGAGTTGGTGAGGTAGCCAAGATTTCTGTTACTCTGACAAATACAGGTTGTCACCAGAATCTGAAACAGTCCAACTTTATATTTGTGACCTTGTGGCCGATGTGACCCGTCCAGTCAAAGAACTCAAATATTTCAGAAAAATCAGTCTTATTCCAGATGAATCTCGGCGTGTTGATTTTACCATAATCCCTGAGATGCTGACATACTTGGAGAGCAACCTTAAATCAACTGTCGATCCAGGGCAGTTAATAGTTATGTTGGATCCTTCGAGCCGTGATAGAGATTTAAGAATCACTTATTAAGCGCTAAAGCCACAATTATCTTAGTAAAAGGAGCATTCTCCCAATGACACTACATTTTATCGACATCTCGATTATCGTAATTTATTTAATAGCCGTGGTCCTCATGGGTTTATGGCTGAGGAGTAGGGCAGGTAAGGGGATGGATGCCTACTTCCTGGGTGGTCGTAGTATTCCCTGGTACGTTCTGGGTGTCTCAAATGCTTCAAGTATGTTTGATATTGCGGGTACGATGTGGCTGGTCTCCATGCTCTTCATTTATGGACTAAAGGGAACCTGGCTGCCCTGGTTATGGCCCACCTTCAATCAAATCTTTTTAATGATCTACCTGGCCGTCTGGATTCGGCGTAGTGGTGTAATAACAGGTGCAGAATGGATCGGAACCCGCTTTGGTAAGGGTCGCGGCGCTGAGCTTTCGCGAATTGCTATTGTTGTTTTTGCTCTCATCTCTGTGGTGAGCTTTTTGATTTATGCCTATCAGGGTGTGGGCCGCTTTGCTGCAGCCTTCCTGCCCTGGGATTGGACACCGGACACATATGCTATGGTACTTATGGGCATTACCACATTTTATGTCATTCTGGGTGGTATGTTCAGTGTGGTTATCACGGATGTGTTCCAGTTTATCATGTTAACCATCGCATCGATATTTATTGCCATTATTGCCATGAGCAATGTGGCTCCTGATGCCCTCAACGCGGTTATTCCAGATGGTTGGAAAACCCTCTTTTTCGGATATACACTCGATCTGGACTGGTCCAGCTTGCTTCCATCGGTAACTGAGAAGATCAAGACAGATGGCTATAATATGTTCACCATTGTCTGGATGATGATGCTCTTCAAGGGTATTCTTACCAGTATGGCTGGTACGGCACCCAATTATGATATGCAGCGTGTCCTGGCAACCCGCAACCCTAAAGAATCTGCCATGATGAGTGGAATGGTCTCAGCAGCCCTGATTCCTCGCTGGCTCATGATTGGTGGAATAGCAGTGTTAGGGCTGGTTTTCTTTAGCGGTGAGTTACGTAGTATGGAGGGTGCAGCTGATTTTGAAATGCTTATGCCCTTTGTTATTCGCGAATTTTTCCCCGTTGGTGTCACAGGTCTGGTCATAGCTGGTCTTTTGGCAGCTTATATGAGTACCTTTGATTCCACAGTGAATTCTGGTGCAGCCTATCTGGTCAACGATATATACAAACGCTACATCAATCCTGATGCCAGTGAGAAGAAAGTGATCTGGATGAGTTATGGAGCCAGTATCCTCATCGTGGTGGTGGGAGTGATCATGGGAACTCAGGCTGAAAGTATCCATTCTGCCATGGGTTGGATCGTTACAGGTCTATGGGGTGGTTTTACCATTCCAAACGTCTTGAAATGGCACTGGTGGCGCTTTAATGGCTATGGATATTTCTGGGGTATGCTCTCTGGAATCGTAACCGCCATGATCCTGGCTCAGATCGTACCTGCTTCTGATTATTTGTATTATTTCCCTGTGACGATGGGAATGGGTGCCGTGGGTAGCATTCTGGGTAGTCTCATGACACAACCTGATGAAATGGATGATCTCAAATCTTTCTATACTACCGTGCGTCCCTGGGGTTTCTGGGGTCCAGTGGCTGCCGAAGTTCTCAAAGAAAATCCAGAATTCAAAACCGGTGCATCTGCAGGACGTGACTTAAGCAATGTAGCTGTTGGAATCATCTGGCAGACTTCCTTGGTAGTAGCTCCTGTCTATCTCATCATCCGTGAATGGTATGCCATGGGATTTGCAGTAGCTCTGGCAATTGCAACGAGTTACTGGCTGAAAAAACGCTGGTATGATGAGCTGGCTAATGATTAATCGAAGAGGATAAACCTTGAAATTTGGATATTTTGATGATGAACGCCGTGAATATGTTATCACGGATCCTAAGACACCCTGGCCGTGGATTAATTATCTGGGTAATCAAGATTACTTCAGACTTATCTCAAATACAGGAGGGGGCTATTCTTTTTATCAGGATGCCAAACTCCGTCGCATCACCCGGTATCGATATAACAACGTTCCTCTGGACCAGAGCGGGACTTATTTCTATATCAAAGACGGTGATGATATCTGGAATCCAGGCTGGCAACCGGTTCAAGCCACTCTGGAAAAGTATTCATGTCGGCATGGGCTTGGATATTCTATCATTACTGGTGAACGAAATGGGATTCGAGCTGAAGTAACCCATCTGGTTCCCCTCAAATTCAAAGGTGAAGTCCAACGGATCTCACTGAAGAATACGGGCGATGTCCCCAAAAAACTCGATCTGTTCAGTTTTGTAGAGTGGGCCTTGTGGGATGCCCAGGATGATGCCACCAACTTCCAGCGAAATTTGAACACGGGAGAGGTGGAAGTTGAAGAGCGCATCATATATCATAAAACTGAGTATCGCGAACGTCGTAATCACTTCGCGTTCTATGCCTGCAGCGATCCATTAACTGGTTTCGATACAGATCGGGAAGCTTTTCTCGGTCTATACAATGGTCTAAATGCTCCCGAGGCTGTAACAAAGGGGGAGTCTGGCAATTCCATGGCACATGGATGGTCGCCCATTGCGTCTCATAATATTAAAGTAGAATTGTTTCCTGGCGAGTCACGTGACATAATTTTTGTCATAGGATACGTGGAAAATTCTATAGAGGAGAAGTGGGCTGCACCAGGCGTTATCAACAAAGACACAGCCAAAGCCATGCACCATCAATTCAAGCACGACAGGCAGGTAAATGCTGCCCTTGGTGAACTAAGAGAACATTGGTCTGGTCTGTTGAACACATATAAACTTGAGGGTTTAGACCCGAAACTGGAGCGCATGGTGAATACCTGGAATCCCTACCAGTGTATGATCACTTTCAATCTATCCCGCAGCGCTTCCTATTTTGAAAGCGGCATTGGTCGAGGCATGGGATTTCGAGATTCCAATCAAGATATCATCGGTTTTGTCCACCAGATTCCAGAACGAGCCCGCGAAAGAATTCTAGACCTGGCAGCCACTCAATTGCGAGATGGTGGTGCCTATCACCAATACCAGCCTCTCACCAAGCGGGGTAATGATGAGGTAGGCACGGGATTCAATGATGACCCTTTGTGGTTGATCCTATCTGTAACTGAATACCTCAAGGAAACAGGTGACTTTTCCATTCTGGATGAAGTCGTGGATTTTGAAAATGATCCTACTCTGGCCGCCCCTCTGATCGGGCATCTTAATAGATCTTTCGATCATGTTATTAATAATCTGGGACCCCATGGTTTACCCCTTATTGGCCGAGCTGATTGGAACGATTGCCTCAATTTGAATTGTTTCTCTGAAACTCCAGGCGAATCCTTCCAGACCACAGAGAATAAGGAAGGGGGTAAGGCTGAATCAGTCTTTATAGCAGGAATGTTTGTGGCCTATGGCAAGGAGTACGCCAGGGTTTGTCAACAGATTGGGAATGCGGCTGAGGCCACAAGAGCGGAGACAGAAGTCCACAAGATGGAAGCTGCCATAGCTGAACATGGTTGGGATGGCGAGTGGTTTCTCAGAGCCTATGATCACTTCGGTGAAAAAGTAGGCAGCCACGAAAATGATGAAGGGAAAATATTTATCGAGCCCCAGGGTATGTGTGTAATGGCTGGAATCGGTATTGAGGATGGTCGAGCACTACAAACACTTGACTCCGTGAGAGATCAACTGGAGTGTGAGCATGGTATTGTGCTGAACCAACCCGCCTTCACAAGCTACAAGCTCAATCTGGGTGAAATTTCAACCTATCCTCCAGGGTATAAGGAAAATGCCGGTATTTTTTGTCACAACAATCCCTGGATAACTATTGCCGAGACCAAAATTGGGCGTGGTTCACGCGCCTTTGAGACCTACAGAAAAATTGCACCTGCCTATCTTGAAGATGTGTCTGAGCTGCATCGAACCGAGCCCTATGTTTATGCTCAAATGATTGCTGGAAAAGATGCTGCCAGACCGGGTGAAGCCAAAAACTCATGGTTAACTGGTACGGCATCCTGGAATTATTATGCCATCTCTCGCTATATCCTGGGCCTTCAGCCAGACTATGATGGATTAATCGTCGATCCCTGTATTCCTGGAGAATGGGAGCGTTACTCCATTGAGCGTAAGTTTCGTGGAGTCACCTACAAAATTGAAATTAACAATCCTGCTCATCTCGAAAAGGGTGATGTCTCCCTGGTCGTGGATGGTAAAACTATCTCAGGGAATAAGATCCCCGTGATGAAACCTGGCAAAATTCATAACATAGTAGCCACAATTATTAAAAGTGGTAAATCCAAATGAGAACGAAATTAATCCTTAGCTTAATCGTTCAGTAAACATTTTTGTTGTGATCGGGTGTACGCCGAGTAAAAAAAACAGATTCTTTCCGTCAGGGGATATAGCAGGGAAGCGATCCCCACCAGTTCCCTAATTCCTGCACTTTGCTAATAACCATTCTGTGAAGAAGAGGTGTTTCTTAAGGTCGGATGGCGCTATTGCTGGGTTTGGTGGGATTCTATCGCAGATAGACCATCTTGATCGTCTTGCTGTAATCCCCTGCTTGTATTCGACAGAAATACACACCAGTCCCTACTGGCAATCCATTCTGATCCTCTCCATGCCACTGATAATCATACCAACCTGCAGGTTGTGATGTATTCGCCAGCTCTCTGACTACTCTTCCTACGATGTTATAGATTATGACCGTGACTTCGCTCTCCTCTGGTAAGGTATATTGGATACGTGTAGTTGGATTAAAGGGATTAGGGTAGTTCTGAAAGAGAGAATATGAACTGGGATTTACTGAATTTGATTGCTGTTCAATTTCAGCAAATCTACCCATACTCTCAAATGTTACATAGAAAATACCGCCAACTCCTTCGGCAATATTCAGTGTACGACTATCTGGATCAAAATCGAAAAATGCTTCACCGTCCAAGGTCACATTAGTGATATTCAAGACCGAATCTTCAATAGCAATGGGGTATAATGAAACCTGTCGAGCGCTGTCAATGGGTTCAAAATAGTAGTAAAGCGAAGCAGGATTTTTGTAATAATACAGGTTACTGTACAAATACATATAATAGCCCAGTTCCGTTGAGTGGTAGCCGGCTTTGTAATAGTCTCCTTTGTTCGTTCCGGAGCTTGGATTGCGGTAGACATCACCGTAGACATAATCGACAGAGGTATCCATGAAGTAATCAATGTATTCATCAGCAAAGGTCAGGTAAGTTTCATTGCCGGTGATATAAAAAACCATCATTCCAGCCGTAAAAGCCTGCTCCCATTCCCACCACTCGCCATAATCGTAGTTGTCACTCCTCACGATAACATCATCTAGAATTCTGGTTGCCGCTTCCAGATACTCCGGTTTGGGCTCGACTAAATAGGCTCTTGCCAGACACCAGGCGGATTTCAGGATATGTCCGGTAAAATAAAAGGAATCGTAATCCCTCTCTACCCAGTCTGAGTCAAAGGATTCCGCGAAACCATAGTCGTAATGGTCCATCGTCGGTACTAAATGTTCAGCAATGAGATCCGCTAATTGCAGGAGACGCGAATGATGGATCACCTCCTGTGTCAATAGATATAAGGGTAAGACATTCGTCGTAATTCCGTCCACTGTAGGTGTGAAACCCTTATCGTGAGGATTTGTCCAATCTTCGTTTGCCTGGTCATAGTAGCCTGGATAATCGATTCTTGAATCCCAGAGATGATCGTCAAGGGATTGATATCCCCTCATCAGGTATTCATAGTCAATTGAACGTGCACTGGCTTCCCACATGGCCGCTATGCCGATCATGGCATAATGTTGAGTAAACGACCCTTTACCGGCTTGTCTGTCATCCCAGCCGTCATTCACCTCATCCCAATAGGTATCATACATAAAATTAAGGGTCGCTCGGCCATACCCCAGGTATGTTGTATCTCCTGTCATCTGGAATCCTCGAGCCATGGCATACGCATCACGGGTTTGTGTCAGCAGGAATTTCTCGGAATTTATGGGTGTACCATCTTCACTCACGTTGGTAAAGAAGCCTCCATACTCATCGTCATATGCACTTAACCAAAAGTTTGCGCAACTATCCACAAAACCAATATTGGCCTCGGGATTGAGAATATATGGGGATTGAATCTCAACTTGGGCATCAATCGAAAGGACCAGACACAAGTTCAGCCAAAGTACTCTACTTATGAATGTTCCATATCTGTTCATTGAGTTCCTCTATACCCTTTCTTAGAGAGTGTCTTGTACGAATTACAATACATATCCCATTTTGCGTAAATCAGATTCCAGCCGGTCAAGTAGTTCAACTGCAGGGTGCTTGCTTTTCAGTTCTAGATATAATTTATTAGCTTCTAGATGTTGTCCCTGCATTGCGTATGTACGTGACATAAAATAAAGTAAACTGGGATCGACATTTAGGCTCATGTTTCTGGCGCGTTCAAGGTATCTTAACGCAAGATCTGCTTGACCTGCATTCAATAGTAATTTTCCCATCAGAGCACTCGCCTGATGTGTCTCCTTCATTTTTACCGAGGTTTGAAGCAATTGAATTGCAGATTTGAAATCATTACTTTTGATTAGAGTTTCTGCCTGCTGCACTTTTTCTAGGGCTTGGAGATATAGTTCCTTTGATCGTGAAACAGCACGCCCGAGTGAATGAACTGTTGGTAAATCATTGCTGACGCTCTCATAGTATGATAGCATGTTTTGGGCAAGATTAAATTCTCCAACAGCAGCATATGCTTTTATTAAATTTCGGATGACCTGGGGGTCGTCCGCTCTCTTCTGGTGTGATAATTGGAGATGTTCGATAGCTAGAGCCAACATTTCCATGACGAGTTCTGTCTGCCCCAGTAACTTATATATTTTCGCTGATGGGTTATAATGAAGTCCATTAATCAGCAGTTTTCTACAGCGAATGAATTCTTTATTCTTTATTAGAATCCGAACAGCATCCTCATAAAAATTATCAATAAAAGGAATGCTTGCGATAAGTGTTTCGTATTCAGCTAAGGCAGCTTCAATATTCCCCTCGGATTCGTAATGTTGAGCCAATTCTAGATGACCTTGCTGCAGACTATATCCTGGTATGGTATAAGTCTTGAGACCTATGGAATCAACGAGATCATGAAGCTGAAATTTATCAAGCACGGTTTCGTTGGCATAAATTGAGCTGAAGTTGGACACTTTGAATGGCCATCCACTGATAAGATTTTCGATGACCAGATGAGAATAGACACTATCCAGTGCTGTAAATGGCCATCTCTCTAAGTAAGAACGAACCACAACCGGAGAAATCTTTGGCCAGTTTGCCTCGATCATTTTCTCTTGTTTCATCGTCCGATAAAAGGCGTTTGCCATGAGAAAATAGCCTTCTTTTGTCGGATGAACATGATCCAGCATGATATTATTGCCAATGAGACCATTGGGCGAGATGTCTTCGAATTCAGATCGCATGGGAACAAGAGGTATGTTGAATTCGGCAGATAATTTTGTCAGGATATCATTAAATGCCTCCGGTGACCTGAATCGGACAGGGTCTAAATCCTTTGCCTGGTAATAAGCTAGCCGGGCCCCATCATAATGGCCTTGGGCTTCCAGTGTGCGTGCTTGAGAATATTTGACGCGGGCTGGATCAAGTGAGTCGCTCTCAAAGGTTGGAAATGGAGGCTGATCACGTAAGTTTGAAACAATCTCACTCAGCACCAGATCAACATCCTGCTTTTTCACTTTCTGAATGATCAGACGTAAGTTTGATTCAAACTGAGTTACCCCACGCTTATACAGCTCACTATCCAAAGGCACCTTTGTGTTGGCTATAAAGTTTGAATCAACTCCTCCCTGAGAGCCCTGAATGGAGGTGGGGGTGATGTTATTTGCCATCTGTTTAATGAGTGGACTAAATAGATCCCGTATCAATAGGAATGTTTTAAAACGTTGGAGTTTGAGGATGGATCTGACCATCCAGGGAGAACGACCAAGAGTTACTTGAGCTACCGGTCCAAAGGGACCGAGGTATTCATTCTGGCCCGCATAAAGCAGTATTGCATCAGGCTGCTGTTCGAGAATTTCGTCTACAAAGTCAAGTAGGCTATATGAATTGATAGATGTAATGGCCGTATTTATGACCTCAACATGGTGTTCTGTAAACACATCTACAAGTCGCTGATGTAAGAAACGTGAAAAGGATACATTTGTACCAAAAGGGAATCCAGCAGCAGTTGAAGCTCCAAGTACAAAAATCCGATAGCCATTGGCTGGCTTTTGCTTCAAGAAAAGATCTTTTTGGGGTTTGGGGTCGAATTGATCGCTGGAAAAGTAGTAATAACGCCTACCGATATTGAGATTTACTCCGAGGGTGGGAGAGTTCTCATCTGGGGTCGGAACAAATAGACTTAAATCTTCGCCATAGTCGAACAATTGCAAGCCTGTCTCCAATAGGACGATAAGCAATATCGGAAGGCTAATGAGAATCAGGAGGAAAAGCAGTCTTACTTGGCGTGAAGGAGATGGGTCAGAGGGTGCTTTTGGGCTCATAGAATAGTTTCATTTCGGTGGAGTGACTCAAGTTGTATAGAATCAATCTCTTTACAAGGTTTTAGGAAAAACAATCACTTCTTTGGCTACTACTTCGGTTCAAGGATCTCTTGGACAATAAGACGAGTCTTAATTGAAAGCATCATCTTTTTTATTGTTTTGCCAGGTCTTGTTAAGAGTTCTGGGCAAGTAAAAATTGAAGAGTTTACCCTGCAGGCTTTTTGGGCGATCACCTTAAAACCCCTGCTGTACAAGGCTTAAGGGATAGATCAGCGAGGACGAGGTTTGTAAAGCTCTATATACAAATACGCTATTCGGATGATTTTCTCGAATATACTTGCCAAAGCATATGTATTCGAATTAGATTTTGCACACGTGACCGACAACGTGACCGACAACGATATCGGTAGTTGTTTTGTTTAAACCAAATTGACAATTAATTAACTGAGAACTGCGACAACAGCCATGGCATATGTCACTATCAAGGATTTAGCCACCAAGCTAAATATCTCCCATTCAACGGTTTCGCGCGCACTCCGTGATCATCCCGATGTAAACAAGGAAACCAAGAGCAGAGTTTTGTCCATGGCCAAAGAGATGGAATACCATCCAGATACTATTGCACAAAGCCTCAAGCGACAGGTGTCAACCACAATTGGAGTTATGGTCCCGCAGGTTAAGCATTTTTTCTTTGCAGCACTTATGAGCGGCATTACCGATGTAATGAGTAAAGCTGGTTATACAGTCATGGTTTGTCAGTCCGATGAAGACTATGAGCAAGAGGTTAATAACACCCGAACATTAATTTCTCAACGGATAGCAGGAGTTTTAATCTCAGTTTCTAAGTCCACCCGAAACATGGATCACTTCAAGCTCCTTCAGAAGCGAGGAATACCCATTGTATTCTTCGATCGAGTCGGTATTGGCATCGAAGCCAATCAGGTTGTGTTTGATGACTATCAAGGTGCTTTCCACGCAGTTGAGCATTTGATTGAACAGGGGTATAAACAGATCGCTCACTTGGGTGGTCCTGAGAATCTGCTGATTGCCCAGAATAGATTGAAGGGTTACCGAGATGCATTGAAAAAGCATGGTCTACCCCTGGATGAGAATCGTGTTGTTTATTGTGGTCTAAATGAAGAAGACGGGATTGCAGGTTTTGACACACTCATTCAACAAACCAAGGGGGAGGTAGATGCCATTTTTGGTATTACTGATCCAGTGACCCTGGGCGCCTTCAGACGCATGCGCGAAAAAAAGTTGAGAATACCTGATGATATTGCCCTGGTCGGATTTAGTAATAGTCCAGAAACATCTCTGGTAGATCCATCACTTACAACTGTGTCCCAATCAGCACCACTTATGGGTGAAACCGCCGCTCGTTTACTACTAAAACAAATAAAGGGATCCGATAGTTCAACAACTTCATTTGAAACTGTTGTACTCAAGACGGATTTGATTATCAGAGAATCCTCGATTAGGAGATCGTCCTGAGAGGTCCCATGATTTTAGATAAAAAATGCATTCTCTTGATGATATGTCGCACAGGACAAATCAAGAGTTATGCACAGAGAAGTCAAACAAATAACAAAGGGAGACAGTTATGAGAACAGTGTTACGAGTCCTCATCCCGGTTATCTGTATTGCTTTACTGGCCTTTCCAGTGAGTAATGCATTCGCAACGGTCTATGATGGCAAGTTGCAGGTACCAAGGGTTGAAGAAGCTCCGGAAATCGACGGTGAACTCGACGAAATGTGGTATAATGTAACTGCAACTAAATTGCTCAAGGTTACTGACCATACAGCAGATTATTTACCTGAGGATTGGCAAGATGCTTGGGGTACATACAGAGTCATGTGGGATGAAGATAATTTGTATTTCTATCTCAATATGCAGGATGACGTCAAGTTCATACCAGCTGATGGAAATCCCTGGGACCAGGATAATGTTGAAATCTTCTTCGATTCCGATAATTCAAAAAACGATCAGGCTACAAGTTATGATTCCTGCGACGTCCAGTGGCGTTGGGTTCGTGATCGTATAGATGATAATGTCAATGATGCAACTGGCGGACCCGGTGACTACGTGTTTATGGATACCGACTCTGGGTACACCTTTGAGTTAGCCATTCCTGTCGATTCTCTGGAAGCACTCATCAGTTTTGACCTGGCAGAAGGTCATGTATTCGGTTGGGAAGTACAGGTTTCGGATAAAGATACCAGTGCAACTGACACAAATTCCACAGGCTTAAAATGGTGGACTACCAGCAATTTTGGCTGGAATGATCCAAGTTCATTTGGTACAGCGGTGTTAACTGACAGAGAAGTAAGTGAAATTCTGGATGTGGGCTATACAGAGGATGCACCTGAGATTGATGGTGAAATGGATGAAATTTGGGAAGAATATCCTGAAATTTCAACCAATACGCATACAGATGGTTTCGATTACACCACAGCTGTCGATTGGTATGATTCACAGGTATCCTATCGCACGATGTATAATGATGCTGCCTTTTATCTCCTGGTAGAAGTAACAGACGATATTAAATACATGCCAGTGGGTGGAAATCCCTGGGATATGGATAATGTTGAAATCTTCTTCGATTCCGATAATTCAAAAAACGATCAGACTACAAGTTATGATTCCTGCGATGTCCAGTGGCGTTGGGTTCGTGATGAAGTATATGACTCGACGAACACAGCCACTGCTGGTCCTGGCGAATTTGTTTTCATGGATACAGATGATGGATATATCTTTGAGCTCGCCATCCCCGCTGATTCGCTTTCCAGTTTGATCAGTTTTGATCTTTCAGGTGGTCATTTATTCGGTTGGGAAATACAAGTGTCGGATAAAGATACTGTAAGCGTAGATACCGGATTAGTAACCAACTCTACTGGTATGAAATGGTGGTCATCAAGTAACTTTGGTTGGAATGATCCAAGTTCCTTTGGCACCGCCAGACTTATTGGTACAACCAGTATCGATAATGATCATGGAATTGTGGTGGCAACAGAACATTCATTATCACAGAACTACCCAAACCCCTTCAATCCAAGTACAACCATCGAATATAAGCTGGATACAGCTGGAGATATTCGAGTTGTGATTTACAATGTTGTGGGTGAAGAAGTCGCCACACTTGTTAACGAATACAAAGTAGCAGGTCAACATCTGGTAAGCTTTGATGCAAGTAAGTTGTCAAGTGGTATGTATCTGTATCGCCTGGAAACAGGTACGAGCATGTTAACAAAGAAAATGTTGTTACTTAAGTAAGCCTCCTTCGTTAACGCATAGTGCCTGCGGTCTCTTTTTGACCGCAGGCATGTTAACGATTAATACAGAAGCCTATTTCGTCGTCTTTAGGATTATCCTTTTCTATTCCTACAATCTTGAGGAGGGTTGATAAATGAACCGCAAATCAAATGGCAGTCTGAAGAACCTACTACTGCTGACTTTGATACTTACGCAGATAACTTTTGCTGGTACAACGGGCAAGTTGGCTGGTCGCGTTACAAACGTTGAAACAGGCGATGCCTTGCCATTTTCAAACATTGTCATAGAAAGTACGACACTTGGTGGTGTCACTGACGCAAAAGGTTATTACAATATAATTAACATTCCTCCTGGGACATACACAGTCAACGCAATCTATCTTGGATATGCGAAATTGACCATTCAGGAAGTTAGAATTCTTATTGATCAGACCACGACAGTCAATTGCTCTCTCAAGCCAGAGGTTATGGAGGGTGAAGAGATTATGGTTGTGGCAGAGCGCAAGCTGATTGAAGATGATGTGGCCACCAGCGTGGTTTCAATGAGTGGAGATGAGATCAACTCCCTGCCAGTCACGTCCATCGCCGAAGCAGCTGGTCTTCAAGCTGGAGTCGAGGAAGGCTTTGTCATTCGGGGTGGGAGTGCCTCAGAATCACTTTTCCTCGTTGATAATATGACACTTCGGGATCCAAGGGATAACAGACCCATAACAGGCCTCCCTCTAAGTGCTGTTGCAGAACTCTCTGTAGAGCGGGGTGGTTTTAGTGCAGAATACGGTCAAGTGCGAGCCGGAATTGTAAACATTGTTACTAAAGACGGACCCAAAGATCATTATGAGGGTTCAGTCACATATCGCTACAGTCCCGCTCAAAAAAAATATTTTGGTATTTCACCATATGACAAAAATTCCATGTGGAATCGCCCCTATTTTGATGAAGCAGTCGCCTGGGATGGTACAAGTAGTGGGGGATGGGATGAGCAAACACGCATACAGTATCCTAATTTTGATGGCTGGAATATGGTGTCACAGCGTTTACTTGAAGATAATGATCCTACAAATGACCTTTCACCTCAAGCTGCCCAACGTCTGTTTGAATGGGAACGTCGCATGCGTCCAGTAACTGACCAGGGAGATTACACAGTTGATATAGGGTTTGGAGGTCCAGTGCCAGTCATCGGTAATCGACTGGGGAATCTCAGGTTCTTTAGTGCGTTTCGTTCAGAACGCGAAATGCTCATGATACCCACCACTCGAGATGACTATATGGATTATGATATCATGTTTAAATTGACATCAGATATTAGTCCCTCAATCAAGTTTGATATCACCACATTTAGTGGTAGAAGCTATAACGTGGCTGTGAATGAATCTGACCACAATCACAACGGAGAAGAATTTGGGATCAATGCCAAGGACTTTTGGTCACCCACAGACTTTTTAAGAACACCAGAAGACATAGCTAAAGCCACCTATGAGTACAGGGCAGCAAGAATATTCTCTGATTCGTGGTATAGTCCAGCCCTTGAAACACATAAAGCCATTGGAACACATCTTGTTCACACTCTTAGCCCGAAATCTTATTATGATGTCGCCCTGGAATATGTATCGCGCTCTTTTGAGACAGGTCCCGTTGAAGACAGAGATGTCATTCTCGGCACTGAGATCGTGCCGGGATATCTAGCAGATGAGGCTCCCTTTGGGTATAGCTCATTACCAGAATCAGGTGTTGGTGGAGATCTGCTCGGAGGGCATTCAGCCACAGCCCGCGACTCCAGCACTACATCCTTTGTCACCCTTAAGGCTAATTTTACTACCCAGATAAATCGCAAAAACTTATTCAAGACAGGTGGAGAGATTGTTTTCAATGACCTCCTATTAAATTACGGTCATGAGAAACCATATTTTGGGGATGTGAATCGAGTAAATTCACATTCAAAACCAATCCGAGCTGCCCTTTATGCGCAGAACAAGCTCGAGGCAGAAGGCTTCATTCTTGAAACAGGGTTGCGATTGGACTATTCCGATTCAAATATAAAGTGGGCCAAAACGGTTGGTGTTTTTGATGCCGCATATTTCACATCAAAATATGATCCCAACAATGAGTATGAACTGACACAGTCTGACCCCATTATTACCCTTAGTCCACGAATGAGTCTGTCTCACCCTATTACAGAAAATTCAAAACTATTCTTTAACTATGGACATTTCAAACAGCAGGCTCCCTACGATGAAATGTTGAAAGTGGGGAGAAAGTCTGATTTTGGGATGGCCAACTTTGGAGATCCCGAACTGCTTCCTGAACAAACTATCTCGTATGAGCTTGGTTTTGACCAAGTGATCTACAGGAAGCTGCTTGTCCAAGCCGCTGCCTTCTATCATGATATAACTAATCAACAGGGCTGGACAACGGTGATCGATGCTTCGGGTTCTGTGAACTATGAGCGGGCAAATAATGACCACTATGAAGATATTCGAGGTCTGGAGATATCATTACGGGTCCCCAAACAAACCTATTTGGGAGGCTTTCTAAATTATACTTATCAAGTTGCCTCGGATGGCTTCTTCGGATTTCAGAGACAGTATGAAAATCCACAGGAACAGATGGAATACAATAGTGTCAATATTTATCAGAACAGGCCCATCCCTGAGCCATACGCCAGAGGTGGTGTTAGTCTGCATGCTCCGCAAGGCTTTGGTCCCAAACTGATTGGTTTACAACCCCTCGGTGGCTGGAATGTCAATGTTGTGGCGAACTGGCGAGCAGGTGAGTGGTTGCACTACTCTACCTTGGCCGGAGCTTCAAATTTAAGGAATCTTCAGAAAGTTGATGACTTTAATGTGGAAGTGAAATTCAACAAGACATTCGCTATGCGCGGCAAGCGGGTCCAGTTCTTTATTGAAGTGGAGAATCTGCTGAATACTAAACAGTTGTCAGGTGCCAGTTTCTTTGATATCAATGATTTCCTCGCATATATGGGATCACTTCATCTTCCAGAAGATAAAGAGTATTATGATAATATTCTCGGAACGGATCGTGTGGGGGACTTTCGTGATGATAATGTGGTCTTCCAGCCCATCGAGTTTGTTGGTAATATTAACAACATAGGCTCACCTGATCCTGCAGTTATTTATTGGGACAATGCCAGTGAAGCCTATATGAGTTTTGATGAAGAAGCTGGAGTGTGGAATGCTACGAACACTGCATATCTCGATCAGGTGCTGGATGAAAATGCATATATAGATATGCCCAACCAGACCAGTTTCAATTTTCTCAATCCAAGACAGATCTTTATTGGAGTTGATATCAGCTTCGACCTTGGGCTATAGGAGGTTGAATATGAATTTCAACTCAGGAAGAAATAGCGTAATGCAAAACAATAATAATACCTCTAGATCCTTTATGCTGCTGTTTGCTGTGACCTTGTTGTGTCTAAGCGTTCCAGGTTTGGGTCAGGTCTTTGGACCGCAGGAGTTCAAATGGATCCGCGTTGGAGATCTACGCAGTTTCTATTCCAATGCTGGTGCAGAGATCGAGTTTTGCCGCTTCACCAACTCGGTCTCAGAAACCCAGACGGATGGACTTCAATACCCAGCTCAATTCAATTTCCAGGACCATTCCTGTGCGAAATCGCTCCGGATTGGATCAACAAATTACATGGATGTCGTTGCTGGAGAGACCTTTGCCCACAAGGTGGTATCAGCGGGCTCACGACAAGCGTATCTGGCCACAGAGATGATGCCCTATGAATTTACAATGACGGGGAAATTTTCTTCTCCCCTGGTTGTGGTAGACGGACTCACCGGTTCCACGAATTTTATTCAGGATATCCTGGATGAGGTTGATCCAAGTATGAATGCAGACCGCCAAATCAGCAATTTCCTGCATACATCAATGGGTGTGGATGTCAGACGAAAGATCCTTGGGTTTTCCCAGCAAAACCATGACAACTATATGATCTATGAGTATGTGTTCAAAAACACAGGTATTATCGATTCTGAAGGTACTCTAAATACTCAAACCCTGACAGATGTAATGTTTCATATGCAATATCGCTATGCCTTTGCTTATGAAGCCTTTCGGCTGGGATGGATCACTTCCTCAAACGCAAGTTGGGGACGAAATGCCGTCAACCAGACAGTCTGGGCTGATCCCACCAATGGTGATCCCATCCGTGCTCAGTATTCCTGGTATGGACCTGTTTCGGCTAGTCCAGGATATGAAGCTGACTACGGTGCGCCGAATCACGCGGGGGGACCCGTAATGGCCGGCACACAATTCATCGGGACAACGGTTCTTCATGCAGACACTTCGCCCGCAGATCAAACAAATGATACCAATCAACCAACCACGACCATGTATTTGGGCTCAGATAGAGATGCTCAGGGAGTGAATCAGTATAGCTCAGATATCATGACACGCAAATATGAGTTCATGACTGCTGGCCATCCAGCAAAAACCCACGCCGAACTCGTGGGAACCGGTTTTGCTGATGTGTGGGGAATCGACGCAGGCGGATATGCGCAGGGTCAGGGATTTGGACCCTATACAATGGCCCCTGGTGACAGTATCCGAATTGTGATAGCCGAAGCTATTGGCGGAATAGACCGGCAGAAGAATCTAGATGTTACTGAAAACTGGAATAACGGGTCAGGTCCGTTTACACTGCCTGACGGAAGTACGACAACGAATATCAATGCTTATAAAAATGCCTGGGTTGAAACAGGAGTAGATTCTCTTTTTCAAGCTTTCCGAATGGCAAAATTGTGTTTTGACAACGATTATGTGATTCCACAGCCACCACCACCACCTAATACATTTACGGTTAGCTCAGGTGGGGATAGAATAATTCTTGACTGGTCAGATGAATCTGTGAGTGCTCCGGGATTTGATGGTTATGCAATTTATCGAGCCTTCAATCGATCAGATACCTTGTACACAAAAATATGGGAATGTGATGCCTCAAATGTTGCATTCACCTATAGTGATGAGACCCCGGCACGAGGGTTTGACTACTACTATTACATCGTAGCCAAGAGTGATGGCTCTGAAAATGATCTGCATCCAGGTTTGCCCTTGGAAAGCAGTAAGCATTTTACTATGACCAGCGTTGCTGCGAACCTTAAAAGACCGGCTGCAAGTGAGCTTGATGCCATTCGGGTGGTCCCCAATCCATTTGACATTCGAGCAAGGTCTCTGCAGTTCGGCAACGAAAGACATGTCCTAGACAGAATTGCATTTTTCGACCTGCCCCCGCTCTGCAATATCAAGATTTATACGGAACGAGGAGATCTCATTGAAACTATTGAACACACCAATGGAACAGGGGATGAGTATTGGCATTCCATCACTTCTGCAAGACAGTTGGTGGTGAGTGGCCTCTATATCGCAGTTTTCGAAGTTACCGAAGATTATCAGGATCCGAACACCTCGGAGTTATTGTTCCGCAAGGGTGAAACGACTTATCGCAAATTTACCATCATTCGATGAGAAGGGAGCAAATTATGAAAAATCAAATACGACGCCTCTGCACCCTGACTATAGTGTCAATGATCTTTATCTCAACGGTAGGTGCTCAAGAAAGAGTAAAGCTGGCCCAAACTGGATTCCAATTCCTTAGTGTGGTTTCGGATGCCGAAGTTTCCGCCCTCGGTGGTGTAGCAACATCACGTCAACTTGGTTCCAGCAGTTTGTTCTTCAATCCAGCCACCATGGCTACACTGGAGGATCGAATCGAGATAAGCGCCAGCATGAATCAATTTATTGCTGGGATAAAACATAACGCCTTCAGTGCAGCTTTCAGACCAGCCCAGGGTAAATATGGTGTGCTAGGTGTATCGGTTCAGAATATTGATTATGGTGACAAGATTTATGGCACTGTTGTCAATCCATCAGACCCAAAAGGATATACTGATACGGGGGACTTCAGCCCTACTGCCATGGCAGTGGGCGTTGGTTATGCGAAAAAACTAAGTTCCTTTTTTGCCCTTGGAGGTCACTTCAAGTATGCGACTCAAAATTTGGGCAACACTGTCATACCAACTGTGGACGATACACTTAATGCTACTAAGGATATCGAAAATGAGTTGAAGGCAACAGCGGCAGACTTTGGAACCTACTTCGAAAGTGGCGTTCGGAGCATCAACTTTGGGATGTCAGTCAGGAATTACTCACAAGAGGTCAAATATGTAACGGAGAGTTTTCAGTTGCCCCTGGCATTTACTCTAGGGGTTTCAGGAGATTTGATCGAAATGATCACGGGGAATGCTAGTTCATTCCAAAAAGCAACGTTATCTGCAGAAATGACGCATTATCGAGCTCACCCTGAACAAATCATGATTGGTTTGGATTACCAGCTCCTTGAACTTTTCGCGTTCCGGGCTGGCTATGTTGCCAACAATTACGAAGATGATCTGTCATTCGGCGTGGGGGTCAAGAAATTTGGTCTCGTAGCGGATTATGCCTATACTCCATTTGGTATCTTCGGAAATGTTCAGCGGATCACCATCCGCTTCTCACTTTAAGTTTGATGGTTGATGAGGAGAGTATCAATGAAAATTTATAAGAACAACCAAAGAATAGCTGTTTGGTTACTGGTGAGCTTGATAATTGTGCTTGCTGGATGTGAATATGAAACACCTGAGGCACTTTGGGATCCCAGTAAGGACCTGGGTATACAGCCTGAAATAACGGGAATTGTTCCAGCAGATTCCGCCGCTGGAGGGGTGACTGAGATTGTACTCCAGGGTCTAAATTTTTCACCCATAGCTGAGAACAATTTGGTTTACATGTATGATGTTGCCAATGAATATGCAGTATCCTTTGGATTCATTATTTCTACATCAAGCACTGAGATCGTCCTATCGAGACCTAATATGAGTAGTAACCAATTACTGATAAAGGTATCTGTTGAAGGGGCTTATCAACTAGCTGAAATCTCTCCCTATAAGATTCCTATAGTCGTAGAAGACTATGGAATTTTTGACATGAGGGATTATTCATCTGAACCGCGTGTGTATTGCATAGCCTCCGATGCAGATGAAAATGTATATGCTGCGACATATGCAAACAGTACCCGATTGATTTACAAATTCAATTCGGCAGGTGAATTGAGCGAATTTGCCTCAACTTCATTTAGAACAAGCTATGATATGCAAATTGGTCCTGGTGGCGATGTTTATATCCAACGAGGGAAAAAGTACTTTGATGTATTTCCTGCTGATGGAAGCGGTGACTATAAATATGGTGATGGCATGCCTGAAAATGCACGGTTCTTTGATTTTGATGAGAATCATAACATCTACTGTGGATACAAAGACGGTATATTTCTCGTGAACACAGATGAGAGCAATCAAGCACTTGGTGACTATAACCCCTCATTTGAAATCAGAGCCATCAAAGTGTTTAACAACGAATACCTCTATGTCGCTGCCGAATACTCAGGTACAGATACCAACCTAGCAGAAATGGGTGTCTGGAGAAGTGCCATTAATGCTGTGGATAATCTGGGAGACCCTGGACAGGTCTTTGATATGGCTGACGCTTGGGAAGCATACTCTGGTGCCGAGATCACCAGCATTGCTCTCTCAGGAGATGGTGATCTCTACGTATCGGTTGTTGTAGATGATGAAGATCCCATTCTGGTTGTAAAGGAGGATGGAAGCATAAAACCCTATTATATGGGTGGTATAATCCCTCCACATGCATTTGATCTTACCTGGAGCACCGGGGAGGTCATGTATCTGAATCCTGGTGAAGATGCAGCATCCCAAAACATTCTGGCAATCAAAATGGGTGAAGTTGGTGCACCCTATTTTGGGCGTGACTAATCTGATATTCCATAAATTTCAATTAATCTCCTTGGTTGATTCTCAACTACAGATCCGTTGCCATAAGCAGCGGATTTGTTTGTTATGGGGCACAACAGTATCAAGTATATTAATTGAACTAAAACCCACACTTGACTCTAGATCAACTTTACCGGAGTAAGAGCAAGCAAACAGAATAAAATTGCAAAGCGTCGCTACAAATAGCAGCCCTCAAGCCTCCAAGAGAGTGAAGATACTCTTCCCGATTTTCATGATCTTCATTTCCCTCCTTGTCTTTGCCCTCCTGGAAAGTGGATTGCGACTTATGCAATATGGTGGAAATTTGGATTTATTCATTCCTGTCCCTGATGAGCATTCCGAATACCTGATGAATAACCCGAATGTAGGGCAGAGATATTTTCACAAACAAACTAACATCCCCAATCCTACTAAGGACCTGTTCCTAAAAAACAAACCTGAGAATAGCTATCGAATTTTTGTACTTGGTGGTTCAACCGCGGCGGGTTACCCCTATGGCAATAACATCAAATTTTCACGAATTCTTGGATTCAGGTTGCAGGAACTGTATCCCAAGAGAGCTATTGAAGTTGTTAATGTGGCCATGTCAGCAGTTGGAAGTTACACCCTCCTTGATCTGGTTAATGAAGTTCTTGATCAAGAGCCAGACGCAATCCTCATCTATGCCGGTCACAATGAGTATTATGGTGCTCTAAGTGTTGCATCAATGGAATCTCTGGGTCGGAATCCTTTCATTGTCAGGTCGTATTTGAAACTTATTCGTCTAAAAAGCTTTCTCTTATTGCGAGAACTGGTAGGGTGGGTAAAAGGCAATTCAAAGTCCAGCCAAATGAACAATGAATTAGAGAATTCCACTGGAACTCTCATGGAAAGGATCGTTGGAGAACAACAGATTCCCTTTAATAGTACGCTGTATGAGGCTGGAAAAAGTCAATTTGAATCCAATCTCAGCATTATTATCGAGAGATCTCAGCGGCAGGGGGTCGAGGTGGTGCTCAGCGAATTAGTCTCTAACATCCGTGATCAAGCCCCCTTCATATCCGTGGATGATGGAGATGGTAACACCGCTTTGAATTCATTCAACCAGGCTCGTTTGTTGGAGAAAAATGGCGCGTATATCGACGCAAGAATTAACTATCTCGTAGCAAAGGATACTGACGCCTTGCGTTTTCGAGCCGCTGAGGACATGAATAGCATCATTCACTCCCTGGCAAGGAATTATCAGCTTCACGTCGTACCAATGCAGCAGGCATTTAAAGCGGTGGCCACACATGGCTTGATCGGCGATGAACTCATGGTGGATCATCTACATCCCAATATTGACGGCTATTTTATTATGGCGGATGCCTTTTTTAACACGTTTCAGCAGAAAACAATAATTGGTGTACCTGCACCTGGCGTTCAAGCTACAAATGCTGAGACCTGGAAACAAAAATGGGGCATATCTCCGCTGGATAGTGGTGTGGCGGAATTGAATATCCGGTACTTGAAGGGAGGCTGGCCCTTTAAAGAGAAATGGGAACCCAACTTGAGTTTTGAGAATTATAAACCCAAAGAAATTGAAAAAAAACTGGCTCTCGAAGTGGTTACAAATTCTGCTCTTGGTCTAGAATCCGCTCATATTCAATTGGCAAATGAATATAAAAAAAAGGGCGATCTAGGGAAAGCGGCAGAGACCTATTTATCATTGATACATGCTATTCCATTTGAGCTTTCCTTTTATCAGGAAGCAGTAGATCTCCTTTTCCAACTGAAGCGTTATGCCGAAGCTAAATATATCCTCGAAATAGGTGTGAATCATGGCCATGGTAAATGGGCTCACAAAATGCTATCCCAATCAAAACTTATGCTCGGTGATATCGCAGGTGCAATACCTGATCTCGAGATGGCACTTCAGAATAATCCAGATGATGAAAGTGTAATATCAAATTTGCATCAGGCTTATCTATATATGGAAAAAAGTGATGAGGTCAGTGAACTGGTTAATCTTTTGGAAGACAGAAATGCTTCCCTAGATTTATTAATGAAACTGAACGATCAAAGAAATATCACACGGTCGAAAAATACTGCGGTGAAGGATTTGCTTGATAGAGCCCAGGCACTTCTTAAACAGACAGAATACCAGGAAGCAGAAAAATTACTTTTAAGCTCAATTCAAATTAAGCCAAGTGCCACGGCTTATCAATGGCTTGGACAAATAGCTGTGATACATCATCAGTCAGCAAAAGCGCGTGAATACTTTGAAAAAGGACTCAAGTTTCAGCCCCTGGATGAGTACATGCTCAAGGAGTTTGGTAGACTTAATGATCTACAAGATTGAAAACTGGGACCAGGATCTTGGGTGACTAAAAGATCGTGTAGATGAATGGAGCCAGGGCCGATCCCTCTGCAAACACTGCAATTGCAGCAAGAACGAATAAAAATATGAAAATCGGTGCTAGCCACCACTTTTTTCTCACCTTTATATAGTCCCACAACTCTGTCCAGATACTAATTTGTGCCATTAAAACATCCTATTCATTCGCTTATCATGTGATTGTTCTCGATCTTCCCAGTAGCTCTCATTATTCCACTTAGATTTCAATAAATCCTTCCCACTGAGGCGCATGATTGAACCAATTGGTAAGAGGATGAGATAAAAGGTAAGGGTCAATACGATATAGGTGATTCCTATTCCCAGAAGCTTTGCGATTATCATCCAGGGATAATAGATGATCAGCACTGCCTTATAAAAAACCCAGGTAATGAGCCAGGAAGCAACTGCAACAGATGGTAGCCAAAGGTTGATATTGTCCCTGAACCAAAACTGAAATCCGGCAAATATCAGAAGTATAACACCCAGTCCATACCCGAAAGTCTGAAGTGACTTTCTATCGGTTTTGATCTCGAGACTTTGAACGATACTAATCAAGGTCGAATTCATGAAGATAATTTTTCTGATTGGTTTTTGGTTGATCTGTTTTGTGCATGACATAGGGACCAATGATCAAGCTGTCCATTTCCGTAGCCATAAAACACCGATAGGCATCTGCGGGGCTGGCGACAATGGGTTCACCCCGGACATTAAATGATGTATTCACAATCACAGGGCAGCCTGTCAGATCTTGAAAATGAGAAATAAGTGCATGGTATTTTGGATTGGTATTTTTGCTCACACTTTGAATACGGGCAGAATTATCCACATGTGTGATGGCGGGAATCTTTGAGCGATGGAGTTTGAGTTTTTCAAGCCCATTAAGGTCGCGAGTGTCATCAGCCAGAAGATGTTTATCTCGTACATTTGAAACCAGAAGCATGTAAGGAGAGGGGCTGTCCAGATCAAACCACTCAGATATTTCTTCCTCCAGAACAGAAGGTGCAAAGGGTCTAAATGATTCTCGATATTTAATTTTAAGATTCATTGTCGTTTGCATCTCAATGGACCTTGCATCTCCAATAATGCTGCGATTCCCCAGAGCTCTCGGTCCAAACTCCATGCGCCCCTGGAACCAACCTAATACCTTCTCTTCACTGATAATGGTAGCACCAACTCTTTCAGGGTCATCAACCTTTGTGTAGATGGCACCCCTGGCATCCAAGGTCTTTTGGATCATGTCATCCCCGAACTCAGGACCCAAATACGCACCTTGCATTGAATCAAGACCAGGTAATACAGTTCGTTCGTTTCCAAAATGATGATACCAGACTGCCATTGCTGCCCCCACAGCGCCTCCTGCATCTCCTGCCGCCGGTTGAATCCAGAGCTCGTCAATCAGACCGGATTGAAGAATTTTACCATTGGCTACACAGTTTAGGGCCACACCACCAGCCATAACGAGATTTCGCTCACCTGTCCGTTCAACAATATGAGCAACAGTCCTTAAAACCACTTCTTCTGTAACTTGCTGAATGGAAGCAGCCAGGTCCATTTCACGCTGGGTGAGATCCGTTTCCGGTTTACGAGGGGGTCCGTCGAATATTTTGTCAAATCGTTTGCTGGTCATCGTTAGACCCGCATGGTAATTAAAATATTTCATATCAAGACGATAGGAACCATCATCTCGAATATCAATCAGGTGTTCTTTTATCAGGTCTGCGTATCGAGGAATACCATAAGGAGCCAGGCCCATCAGTTTATACTCGCCGGAGTTTACTCTGAATCCGGTGTAATAAGTAAAGGCAGAGTACAAGAGACCCAGGGAATGTGGAAAGTTGATCTCTTTCTCCAGTTTAATCTGATTACCCTTGCCAACACCCCAGCTGGTGGTGGTCCACTCACCTACGCCATCCATGGTGAGAATAGCGGCACGTTTGAAAGGTGAAGGATAAAACGCTGATGCAGCATGGGATTCATGGTGCTCGGGGAAAAAGAGTTCGCCATCGTAACCGATTTCCCGCTCGATGATCTTTGGTATCCAGAGCTTGGATTTCAGCCAGACGGGTAAGGCTTTTAAGTAAGATCTAAGACCCCAGGGAGAAGACATGAGATATGTCTCCAGTAAGCGCTCAAATTTTAATAAGGGCTTGTCATAAAAGGTCAGGGCATGAACATCCTGAATTTGTATTTCCGCCTCTTTGAGACAATACTCAACAGCATGCACTGGAAATGAAGCATCATGTTTCTTTCTGGTAAACCGTTCTTCCTGGGCAGCGGCTATGATTTTTCCATCCTTGAGAAGACAGACTGCAGAATCATGATAAAAGGCTGAAATACCGAGAATGAATGTTGGGTCAGGCATCAAAAATAATGTTCTTATTTAGCAAATTTAAAAGTCTAACAATGCTGATTCTTTTCAAGCAAACTACCTCAATCTTAAAATTATTGCTATCACTTACTGGGCTTGGGCTTGTAAGGACCTTATGTAACAATATGAGTCTATCTGCGATCCCCTCCAAAAGATTTCCTGGGGGAAAATGGGGCTGTCTCAGAACCTGAGATGGTCTTTTTTTTGATTTTTGCCAAGAAAGCACACGGATTTTCACAGATTTATGTAAATTCTGCACTGAGACACTATTTTTAAGTATTGTATCCTGTCAATGCAATTCAGAACAAATAGCATGATTTTTTAAGAGATACGCTTGGGTTACCCTGGATACCAAATGATTGGCAAGCTATTGGAGAAATTTTAATAGAATTAGAGGATCCGGCTCTATCTGTGGGGTTTCGCTATAGTCTGTGAAAGTGAACTAGATTTAGACAAGACCCACATGATTCGATTAAGGTTGGAGATCAAGTTTTTATATAGGGGAATTGGGACTCCATTTCGAGCTCCCAGGGGTCTATCTAGTTACAGATATCAATTGAGCAGTCCCAAAAACCCTAGAAGATATGATTTATGATACTTTGGATACGAGATGGGCTTTGAGACATGATTTATCTACTTGCGACGGTGAAAACAGATCTCTAATCTTGAGTATCATTAACCAGCGTATATGAGACAGATTGAGTTTGTCGGACTTGGCGAGATAACGGGAGAAGAGCCGTCAGAATTGTCCGAGTTGTCCAGCTTTTCTCGTCAAATCTATAGGTAAAGATAACAGAAATGTTTTCTTTAAGAGGGGAGAGCCCTGAAGGGCTCAATTTCCTCAATAATCCAAAGCCTCAACTGCTTTTTCCAAATCAGGACTGATGACCGTACTATAGACAGATGTTGCTCTCAGAGAAAATCACCAATAAAAAAATTGCTATTGCATGGCAGAATTGTCCACTATTGTCCATTTCTCGCTAGAAAACCTGAAAGTGGTCTAAAAACAAAAAACCCTCGTAAGTCTATGAAATACAAGGGAATTATGTGGTGGCCCCATCTACGTCCTGTGGATTTCGCCGGGCAGGCAGGGATCCGCCGTCGCTTCGTTACTCTCAGCTATGGCGTGATAAACTCCATTGAACCGCCATAATTTATCCCGCCGAAGGGGAACACGAAGTGTCGGGACGGGGATTTTCAGTCCCATTGTTTGATTCTGTAAGTGGCTGTGTATCAGTTGGTTGTGGAGGTCGGTGAATTGGCGTGTACATTATATGTGCAGTATCGCTGTGGAATTGCCGAATCAAGGTCGATCATTCACGCTAGATCTAACAGGGGGCCGTGTTAAGACCCCCTGCATTATTCTGAGATATTATTAATTGAGTTTTGCCAGGATGTCACCTCGGCTGATGATGAGAAAGTCTTTACCATTATACTGGAGTTCATCTCCTGTGTATTTGCCGTAAAGAATAATGTCACCCTTTTTAATCAGTGCTTTCAACTCTTTATCATTGCCAACTGCGGCAACTGTACCCCGGCGGGGTTTTTCCTTTGCTGTGTCGGGAATAATTAGACCTGAGGCGGTTTTTTCCTCCTCAACAGCGGGTTCTACCAGGACACGATCATCAAGCGGTTGTATTTTCATCTCTATTTCCTTTATAAAATTAGCTTGTCTCATTATTTATCAATTGGACTTAATACATCCCGCTCATGCCACCCATGCCTGGATCCATTCCTGAACCAGATTCAGCAGGTTCAGGTTTGTCAGTAATGGCACATTCCGTGGTCAGTAAGAGACCTGCAATGGAAGCCGCGTTCTCCAGCGCAATACGGGCTACCTTGGTTGGATCGAGGATTCCTGCTTTGAGCAGATGCTTGAACTCTTCAGCGCGAGCATCAAAGCCAAAGTCATCCTTGCCGTCTTTTACTTTCTGGACAACTATTGAGTCTTCCCAACCGGCATTCTTTGAGATCTGACGGATAGGCTCTTCCAAAGCGCGTCGCAGGATATCAATACCCAACTGCTGGTCGCCCTCTAGGGTCAATTCTAACGCCTGTGAGGCACGTAGAAGAGCAACACCGCCACCAGGGATGATTCCCTCAGCGACAGCAGCGCGAGTTGCATGCAAGGCATCTTCAACACGAGCTTTCTTCTCTTTCATCTCAACTTCAGTGGCAGCGCCAACATTCAGTACAGCAACACCACCAGCTAGCTTCGCCAGACGCTCCTGGAGTTTTTCACGATCATAATCCGATGTAGTATTTTCTATCTGAACCTTAATCTCGTTGATACGAGCAGTCAGTTTTTCTTTATCTCCGGCACCGTCAACGATAGTTGTATCATCTTTATTCAGGATGACACTCTTAGCCTGACCTAAATTCTCAAGTGTGCAATTCTCAAGTTTATAACCCTGATCTTCTGAAACAACGGTTGCACCTGTGAGAACTGCAATATCCTCCAGCATGGCTTTGCGACGATCTCCAAAACCGGGAGCTTTTACTGCAGCCACCTTTAGAGTCCCACGAAGTTTATTGACAACCAGAGTTGCCAATGCTTCACCATCGATATCTTCAGCGATAATGAGCAGGGGACGACCAGTCTGTGAAGATTTCTCAAGAATAGGCAGAAGATCCTTCATGGTGCTGATCTTTTTATCATGAACCAGAACCAAAGCATCTTCAAGCAGAGCTTCCATGTTCTCAGCGTTGGTCACAAAGTACGGAGAGAGGTACCCACGATCGAACTGCATACCTTCAACAGTTTCAAGGTGAGTATCCATGGTCTTGGATTCTTCAACAGTGATTATTCCATCTTTACCGACTTTATCCATAGCTTCAGCGATTAAATCACCAATGGCTTGGTCGTTGTTTGCTGAGATGGTTCCTACCTGAGCAATTTCTTCGCTGCTCTGGACATCTTTGCTCATATTCTTAAGAAATTCAACGACCTGTAAAACTCCGGCATCTATTCCTCGCTTGATCTCCATGGGGTTGGCACCTGCAGTTACGTTCTTCAAACCTTGGGTAACAATTGCCTGGGCCAGAACCGTGGCGGTGGTAGTACCATCACCAGCTATGTCAGAAGTTTTTGAAGCAACCTCACGAACCATCTGAGCACCCATGTTTTCACGGGGATCCTCTAGTTCAATTTCCTTGGCTACTGTAACACCATCTTTAGTGATGGTAGGTGCACCAAACTTTTTACTAATTACTACGTTACGACCTTTAGGACCCAGTGTCACCTTGACCGCATTTGCTAGAACATCAACACCAGTCTTCAGTTTGGACCGGGCTTCTTGATCAAATTCAATGTGCTTTGTCATTTTAATTTTAGCTCCTTCGCTAATAATAATGAACTCTACATTATTTAAATGTCTATTACTCAAAACTAATGCCAAATCAACAAGTGCGCTTAATTGGCAGACTTTTAAAATGAATAGCTAAGATTCAAGCCAGAAAGACAGTTAAGTACGACATGAAATCAAGATTCTCTGACATCAAATGTCAATATGGCAGATTCTAAGGCATGGCATACTATTAGTCTATTGTCCACTCTAGAGGAGCATATTATGAATGAACAAATAAACGCAAACCCTGAAGAATCCATTAATGCTGTAGAAAAATACGGAGTTGATTTGACTCAGCTGGCTCGTGCTGGCAAAATTGACCCTGTCATTGGTAGAGAAGATGAAATCCGTAGAATTATTCAAATTCTTTCACGTCGTACGAAGAATAATCCTGTTTTAATCGGTGATCCAGGAACGGGAAAAACTACTGTGGTTGAGGGATTGGCACGTAGAATTATCGAAGGAGATGTCCCTGAAAATATTAAGGGTAAGAAGCTCGTTGCTCTTGATTTGAGTGCCATGGTCGCTGGAGCCATGTATCGAGGTCAATTCGAAGAACGTCTAAAAAACTTCATCAAAGAGGTTGTTGATAGTGACGGAGAGATAATGGTCTTTATTGACGAATTGCATATGATTGTTGGTACAGGAGCAGTGGAAGGACAGATGGATGTTTCCAACATGATCAAACCGGAATTAGCCCGAGGGCGTATGAAGGTTATTGGAGCCACTACCTTGAATGAATATCAAAAATATATAGAGAAAGATGCTGCCCTGGAACGTCGCTTTCAGCAAGTCTATATTAATGAACCCAGCGTTGAAGACACGATTACCATTCTCCGTGGAATAAAAGATAAATATGAACTGCATCACGGCTTAGAAATCAAGGATGCAGCTCTGATATCAGCAGCCACGCTGTCTGATCGGTATATTACCGGCCGCTTTCTTCCAGACAAGGCCGTTGATCTCATGGATGAGGCTGCAGCGAAGATCCGAATGGAAATGAACTCTGCTCCAGAAGCCATTGATGACGCCCGCAGAAAACTTGTCCAGCTAGAGGTTGAAAATGAAGCGCTGAAAAGAGAAAAAGATCAGCGCTCAAAAGATAGATTGAAACCTATCAAAGAGGAAATCAAGGTCTTGAGAGAGAAACTGAATAAGTTGATCATTGTTTGGGAAAAGGAGAAAGCTACAGTAACAAAAATTCAGACTATAAAAGGCAATTTGGAAACACTGAATCTCAAGGCGGAACAAGCTCAGAGGGAAGGGGACTATCAATCCTCAGCAAAAATTCGTTATGAGGATATTCCCAAACAAGAGACGCAGATTGAGGAACTCAATCAAGAGTTGAGCGAGAGTGAATTTCTAAAACTTGAGGTTAGTACAGAGGACATAGCAGAGGTAGTCTCAAAATGGACAGGGATTCCCCTTAGTAAAATGCTCGCAGGTGAACAGGAAAAGCTCCTTCAACTTGAAATACTACTTCAAAAACGGGTTGTTGGTCAGGACGAGGCTGTCAGAAAGGTCGCTGACACCATAAGAATGTCCAAAATGGGTCTATCAGATATAATGAGACCTCTGGGTTCCTTTCTCTTTATGGGTAATACGGGTGTAGGTAAAACAGAGCTTGCGAAATCTTTGGCTGAGGTGCTCTTTGACGATGAAAGAGCCTTGGTGAGATTTGATATGAGCGAATACATGGAGCAACACGCAGTCTCCAAATTCATTGGCAGCCCTCCTGGATATGTGGGCTACGATGAAGGTGGACAGTTGACTGAGAAGATCAGACGACGTCCGTATTCAGTCATACTTTTTGATGAAATCGAGAAAGCTCACCCGAATGTCCTGAACATACTGCTACAGATCTTGGATGATGGGCGATTAACAGATGCGAAAGGTCGCATGGTGAATTTCAAAAACACCATCATCGTGATGACTTCAAACATCCCCAGCAAAGAAATTCGACAATATCTAAGGCCAGAGTTTATCAATCGTATCGATGAGATATTGACCTTTGAAGATCTATCGAATGAAGCTGTAAGTAGGATTGTTGACATCCAACTCTCACTTGCTATTAGTATGTTGGCAAGTCAGGATATTGAGCTAGTGATTGATCCAACGGTGAATTCGTATTTGCATAAAAATGGGTACCAGCCTGAATATGGTGCACGTCCTATCAAACGAATTGTGAGGCAGCAGATTCTCGCTCCGGTTTCGAAATATTTACTTGGGAATCCAGATGTCCGCACCGTTTCAATTGCAGAGAAAAATGGAGTGATACAGGTCGGCAGTTAAATTTTTATAAGATGTAGATTAATGAGCAAGTGGGGTATAATCAACAATCGCATTGAGCATGTGTAGTTATCCCTCGACCAGACATTCCTTAAATCATGTGATGACACAAGGGATATTGAAAGATATTACTATATTGGTTGCTGTAGTCATCATAGAGCAAGCCGATGGGAGGGAAGTAAAAGATGAATGATAAACACGTGAATCAATCAAAAAATTTAACCCCAGGCGCAACTTTCTCAGTAAGTGATAATAGATCACATCAGGTACAAATAGAAGTAATAGACTATAATTCTAATGAATATAAAGAGCTAGTCATTAGTGATCTCGGACGGCTAAACTCCTTTAATAATGACGAAACTGTATCATGGGTTAGTATTGATGGTGTGCACAATCAAGATATCATCACAGAAATAGGTGCCCAATTCAATTTACATTCTTTCCTATTGGAAGATTTAGTAAATACGAGTCACCGACCAAAAGCTGAGGATTTTGAGGATCATCTTTTCTTTACTTTCAAGAGTCTCAATTTTGATGAGAATACTTTACTACTGGGCTCAGAACAGGTCAGCATCGTTATGAGTCAATCCTATGTTCTTTCCTTCCAGGAGACTTCACGGGATATCTTTGACCCGATAAGAACAAGTATCAAATCCAATAAGGGAGCCATTCGCCAGGGAAAATCAGATTTTCTGGTATACGCACTTATCGATTCGGTAGTTGATAGCTATTTTTATATTCTTGAAGCCTACGATAGAGAACTCGGTAAAATAGAGGATAGAATACAAATTAATCCGAGTGAGGCGGATGTTTCACTTATTCAAAGGCTCAAAAAACAGCTACTCTATCTAAGGCGTACGATGACCACTTTACAAGAAGCGATCATGTTTATTCAAAATGCCGATTCTACACTCTTAGATGTACGCACAAATAAATACTATCGGAATGTCCAAGATCATCTCTTACACATAATAGATGCAATTGAAATGAATAGAATCCAGCTGGATAGCTTGATCGAACAAATCATGTTCAGCATCAGTAATCGCATGAACCAGGTCATGAAAGTGCTCACCATTATCGCTACTATTTTCATTCCACTGACATTTATTACCGGTATTTATGGAATGAACTTTGTACACATGCCTGAGCTTGCATGGAAGTGGGGCTATCCGGCAGTCCTTGGGGTTATGGGATTAATATTTATCGGTATGTTGGCATATTTTCAAAAAAGAAAATGGTTTTAAGCAGTAACAAGGCCTCTTGTCAAACGATAACAAAGTCTCAAAACCCATCTTAATATCAAAGTATCAATATTCTCTTCTTAAACGTATTTGAGACAGATTGAGCTTGTCTGACTTGGCGAGATAACAGGTAAAAAACCGTCAAGAATGCCCAACTTGTCGAGCCTTGACCGTCAACACCATAAGAAAAGATAACAAAAAGGATTTCTTTAAGAGGGGAGAGCCCCGAAGGGCTCAATCTCCTCCATAATCCAACGCTTCTACTGCTTTTTCCTGATCAGGATTGATGACTGCGCTATGAACACTGATCGTCTGTATGTCAGCGGGCACTTGAAAATGCTCCAGTCGTGGGCACTTCATAATGTCCCACCCCAGAGAGTTCAGTTTAGCTTGTCTTAATTCCTTTTTCTACTTCTTTTTTTCCGATATTCTTTTCTCCTTT